>JGI24890J29729_1000090_pt1 | contig 73999 bp, 68 predicted proteins | sample FreactcultureFD7_FD_29729 | JGI IMG/M metagenome (IMG submission 29729)
TATTGAAATGACAAAATCTGTAACTTTTGTTCAGATAAAAGAAACTTTTGAAACAAATCCTACTATTGAAATGTTCTCAAAGATGTATCCAGTAGAAAAAAATAAGAAAAAAGTAATTCTCTACAAAGCAGTACATAAAAAAGATGATTATTATTTCTCTGATTATAATAAAAACTTTACTTATAAAATTGGAGAAATTAAAGAAGAAAAAAATGATGATTCAAAAAATTGTTCTTGTTCTTATGGTATTCATCTAGCACATAAGAATTGGGCATTACTATTTGGAAAAAGTTGGAGTGATATGGCTATCATAGAATGCGAAACAGATATAAAAAATATTGTAGTTTCTACTGATTGTGACGGCAAACTTAGAACATCAAAAATAAAGGTCATTCGAGAATTACCAGAATCAGAATACTAAAATGAAAACAACTTTCGAATATGAATATATGAGAGAAATAAAATTTAGAGCGTGGGATAAAGATAATGAGTTTATGGTTCTTCAAGAAGGTTTGATGGACGAAAATAATTACTTTTTTAATTTTACTAATTTTGGAAAGTTAGAATTGTTACAATTAAACGATGATGACGATGATAATGGTATAAAAAGCACAAGAACTGTAAATTGCGTTTGGATGCAATACACAGGCCTCAAAGACAAAAACGGAAAAGAGATATATGAGGGGGATATTATAAATTGGACTCACGGTGGTGAAACGGTTGATAAAGGAATAAGTCAAGTCGTATTCAATCAAGACGAATGTGCTTTTGAAGAGTGGGAAGTGGGAAAGAAAAACGGCTTTTCTATCGGTATGCTTTGGGAGATTGAAATCATCGGCAACATTTATAAAAACCTAGATTTAATTAAATAATATGTCAGAGCCACAACAAAAACTATGAAAATAAAAACAACAGGTAAATCATTAAAAGAACTTAAAGAAATTTACGGTACGGGTTCAAGTGGATTTTATCCGCAATCTTGGTATGAAAATGAAAGTTTCTATACTGAAAAACCAGAAGCAGGAACTTACGAAATTGAATTTGATAGAAAACTTTGCAATAAAACCTACAAAGAACAATTAAAAGAGCTTCCTAAAGGATTTAGCCCCACTCATCCTGCAATAATTGTAGAAGCAATTTTATCTTATTTCAAAGAAACTGGAGAAAGACTTTTAGAGAATTGGTACGTTAAAGGTGATACTCTCGTCTCGGTCGGTGACCGCGTCCTCGTTGGCCGCTTCGATGACGGGGGTCTCGGCGTCAGCGGCTGGCTCGACGACCGCCGCGTTGGCGTCGTGGGCTTGTCGGCGTCCCGGAAGTTAGAAATTGGAAACCTTGAATCTCTTGACACTTTTGAATCTTTGAAACTTGAATCGGCAATAAAAATAGTTAAGGATGCAGGTTATCAAATAAGCAAAATAATATAATGTCACAACAAAAAACAGAGAGTGTGAAAAAAGCAATGAGTAAAATGAGAGAATACTCTGACGGAGAAGATAAGATGCTAGGAATGATGATTTACCGCATTGATGACAAATCGCTAGAAGATATTTTTTCCCAAAACAACATAAATACTTTAGAGGAGGCTATTGAGAGAATAGAGAAAATGGAAGGAGAATATATGTATGTAAATGATTTTCCAATAAAAGAAGCAGGAAAAGCTCTTAGAAAGTCAGAAGTTTTATCAACCCTACAAGAACTAAAAGGAGAAAAATAATATGTTCAATATAATAAAAGGAATTACAAAAGTAGCCTTAAGCCCTTTAAATGGGGTAAAGGAAATCTATGATGATATTACAGGGGAAAATTCAGATGAAGCTCAAGGAATATCAATTTTAACTACTGGAATTTCCTCTATCGTAAAAGGAACTGCAAAAGGTATTAAAAGTGGAGTTGAAGATATATTTGAAGATTAAGAACTAAAAGGAAAGAAATGAAAGATAAAATACTCAAAATAAAAATATACCTTAGTGAATATATGACTTTCTACACTGGTTTTCTTGATTGGAAAGAACAAATTTGGGATAAAGACTTAGATGAAACAAATTGTTGCGACGGTAATATGTGTTGTTGTGGTGGTAGAACATTACGAGATAATTTAAAAGCTAACCTACAATAAGTAAAGAAATGAAAGAAGCAATACAAAAAGCAAGAGAGGGAGGATATACACTCCAAGGAAAAGGCACAGGATTTACTGTTATGCTTTCGGTAATAACAAATGATTATATTTTTGACCACCTACTAGGAACACAAGTACCTATTGAACGAGTTTATCTTGACAGAGATTTTTGGTATTACTTAGGTAAACAACAAAAATGGCAATCAATAGATACCGATAGGGCAAAATGGATACCTTGGATTTCTGCTTGGCACAATTTTATAGACCACCTAGCGGAAGGAAAAGATATAGATTCATTTTTTAATAACCTACTTAAATAAAATGACCCACTCAAACAATATAGAGGAGAAGAAAGGAGAACTAAAGATTGAGGTGATTGATACTTATAGCAATGAAGGTATTTGGCTTTCAAGTTCTATAAATGGAATACCTATATTTATTCCAAAAGAACTACAAGAAAAGCCTTTAGTTCAAATTTTACCTTTTGATAATATAAAAGATTGTAAGTGGATAATGACTAAAAAGTGTATTACTAAAGAAGAATTTAATAGCTTATACCCCGATTTTCATGTCAAACAATAACCTTAGAGAAGAGGAGATTTTAAAAGACCAACAAGGGGAGTAAAATATGCAACTATACGAAATACCAAAAGGTTCAAAGATACAAGTTACTATGACAAGTGGTAAAAAATGCTTTATTACATTTCATCATCTTGATGGTATGTATTCTTATTGCACACTTGAAGACGGTGACCCAGACAATGTAGTTCACTTAGCAGGATTTACTGAACTTAAAAAAGTCGATAATTATTATGAGATAATTGAGGAAACAAATGACAAGTGAAGAAGGACAAGATAAAGTATTAAAAGTAGGACTTCTATGGAAAGACTTTCTGTATTGGAAGAGTGGAAAGAGATTCTATGAAGACACAGGAAATTATGAAGTGGTCGATGAGAAAGATATTAATGAATTTATAAAATATGGAAAACAAAAAACAGTATAAAGAAACACAGTTAATGTTGATAGCATTTGCTCATTACATCAACACACACAAAGGAGAAAGATTTTGGCAAGCATTAAAGAATTGGAATCAACAATTTAATAAGGATGAACATTATATTCTAACATCATCAAGTGTTGATTTTGAGAAAGGTATCTGCAAAGATTTTAAAGATACATTCTGTAGAGGAGCTGGGGATAACGTACTTGAATTTTTTTAACATTAGTGCTATTATAACTATATGAAAGCAAGAGAAGTTAAAAATGAAAATATAAGAATATGTGAAATTTGTGGAGAAACATATTTTAGGACAGGAAAAAGAAAATCTGCGACTTGTTCTTTAGTTTGTAAAGCTAAATATAATACTAAAATACAGACAGGAAAAGAAATAAAAAAATACGGAACATATAAACCTTGTATCACTTGTAAAGAAATAATGTATGTTAATAAAGGAAGAACAAATAGAACAAAATATTGTTCAATGAAATGTAGAAATAATGACCCAAAATCTTTTATGAAACTAAAAGGTGAAAAAAATCATAATTGGAAAGGAGGAAAACAATTAATAAAAAACTATATTTTTTTAAAAAGTCCTGACCATCCTTTTAAAAATAAAGGTGGATATGTTGCAGAACATAGATTAATTATGGAAAAAAAGATTGGTCGTTATTTAACTAAAGATGAACAAGTACACCATATAAATGCAATTAAAACCGACAATAGAATAGAAAATTTAGAAATAGTTATGAAGAATACACATTTTGGAGTTATAAAATGTCCACATTGCTTAAAAGATTTTAAAATAAAATAATGAAAATAAAAGTAAAAGAAGATATATTTGAATTTAATGAAACTAATCATAGTTATAAACTTAATGGGATAAAACTTCCTGGTTGCACAACAATTTTATCTATGATTTCAAAGCCAGCTCTTATCCAATGGAGTGCCAATGAGACAGCAAGATATATTAGAGAGAATTGTTTTCACAATCACGAAGGATATAAAGTTAATGAATCAGATTTAATTGAAGCATCTAAAGCTCATTCTAAAAAGAAAACAGATGCAGGAGATTGGGGAACTATAGTACACAAAGGAATTGAAGTATGGATTAAAACAGGAGGATGTACAGGAGGAATAATCACAGATGAAGTAGAAATCAAAGGAGAGATATTTAAAATACAAGAAGACCATAAAGTAGCTATTGAACAATTCATAACATGGGCTAAATCTAATAATGTTAAATTCTTAGAGTCAGAAAAGATTTTATATTCTAAAGAAATGAATTGTGCTGGTACTTGTGACTTTGTTTGTGAGATTGATGGAAAGATATTTTTAGGTGACACAAAAACTTCAAGTAATATTTACGAAGAATTTTTTTACCAAACTGCTGCATATTCAGCGATGTTAAAAGAATTAGAATTATATACAATTGAAGGAATGGTAATAGTTAATTTAAAGAAAGATGGAACATTCAAGGTCGAACAAAATATGGATGTAGAAGGAAATTTAGAAGCCTTCAAAGCGGCATTGGTTTTGTTTAAGAAAAAAAATAACAAATAATATGGAAAGTGAATTAAATAGACACCAAAGAAGAGTTAAAGATTGGAAAGAAAGACATAAGGATTCAATTGATAGAAAAAGAAGAATAAATGAAGAAGAAGTTAAAAGAAAGAAAGCGTGGATTTTAAAACAAGTTAATAAAAAAACTAAATAACAAATAACTACAATGATACAAGCATCAGCACAAATTAAAAAATATGACCCAACACCAGCAGGAACATTTCTTGCAAGATTAATTAAAGTAATCCAGATTGGAACAATTGAAGGTTCATACATGGGAGAGAAGACAATGACAAATAAAGTTCTCTTAGCTTTCGAACTTCCAACAAAGACTAAAGTATTTAAAGAAGAAAAAGGACCTCAGCCAATAATGCACCAACAAGAATATACACTTTCAATGGGAGCAAAAGCAAACCTACGAAAGATTGTTGAAGGATTGATTGGTGTAACACTTACAGACGTTGAGGCATACGCATTTGATATTGAGAAACTTGCAGGAACACCTTGCTTACTTACAATCAAACACAAGACTTCTAAAACAGGAAACGTCAGAGGAGAAATTTCATCTGTTAGTCCACTAATGGAAGGACAGACTTGTCCAGAGAAAGTTAATCCTATTGTAACTCTATCATTCTCAGACTGGAATCAAGGAATCTTTGAATCTCTACCACAATTTCTACAAGAAAAGATTAAAGGTTCTGAAGAATATAAAAAGAAGTTTAGTAATCCTGTTGTAGAAGGAGAAATCTCTCAAGAAGATGCCGATTATCTTACTAAAATGAGAGAAGGATATAATGCTCAGATTGATAAGTCTGATGATATTAATGTAGAGGATATTCCATTCTAATGAAACCAACTAAACAACAAATTGAGAAGATGCAGAAGGGTAAAGAAGAATCTAAACCTAGAGAAGTCTTTAAAATCAAAGGTTGGATAGTAACTTGTGATAAATATAATTGGACAACTCATAAAGGAAAATTAACATACTATTTCTCTACTTTAGAGAACGCTTTATATTATATTCAGATGATGGAAGAAAGAAAAGTCGAAGGAGAAATGGCAGAAGTAGTAAATAAGCTAGTTTTGAGTCGAGAGAAGTTCCTAGAAGGCCTCCTGCACCTGCTACAAGGTCAGCCACAGCCTTTAGATGCTCGACCCTTACATAGTTGCCATAATAGCTAATTAATCGCTTAAAAGTCGTTATAGACAAGAGAAATGATAAAAATTCAAGCATATTTAACAGGATTTTCAAGAAAAGCAGATAGGAGTTGTTCTATCCGTTTCGAAACACAGGAAATATCATCTGAAGAGCTATTAGAGTTAGATAAACACTATGGAGACTTTGGGTGGCTAGTGTTCAACCAGAATCAAATTGAGACTATGGATATTCCTACTGAACAAGCTGAGGATAAGAATAAGACACCTAGTAAGAGATTGAGAAATTCACTATTTGTACTATGGAAACAGAGAGGAGAGACTGGAGACTTTGAATCCTATTATCGCACTCAAGTCGAGAAATTTATTAATGTAGTGAAGTCTAAATTAGATTAATGTTCCTTGAAAATAATGAATAAGCAAAAAATGTTATTGTTCGATATAGAGACTTTTGCAAACTTAGGTTATACATGGGGACGTTGGGAACAGAACGTAATAGCCTTCCAAAAAGAAGGATATATGCTAACATTCGCTTATAAATGGCTTGGAGAGAAAACAATCCATGCAAGAGGTTTACCAGACTTTCCAATGTATAAGAAGGATAAAGAAAATGATAAACAATTAGTTACAGAACTATGGGATTTATTTAATGAGGCAGATGTGATTATAGGTCATCATCTTGATAGTTTTGATATTCGAAAGTCTAATGCGTTCTTTGCTAAAGCAGGTTTACCTCCACCAAGTCCTTATAAGACAGTAGATACCAAGAAGATTGCAAAGAGATACTTCTTCTTTAACTCAAACAAGTTAGATGATATTGGAAACTATTTAGGTTTAGGAAGAAAGATTGATACAGGAGGATTTGATTTATGGCTTGATTGTAGAGCAGGAGATTTAAAGGCTTGGAAGAAAATGTTGAAGTACAATAAGCAAGATGTTGCTCTTTTAGAACAGGTTTATCTTAAATTACTTCCTTGGATTAAGAATCATCCAGACCAAGGACTTAAAGGAGAATGTCCAAACTGCGGTAGTTCCCATTTGAATAAGAGAGGAATACAGATTTCTAGGAAGGGTAAGTCTCAACGTTTACAGTGCATTAACTGTGGTGCATGGAGTAGTTTAAAATTAAAAAATGGATAAAGAATATTTAATTTGGTTAGCAGGTTTTTGGGAAGGTGAAGGTAGTTGTGGATATTATCCTGATAAAAAAGGAGGTGTTGGAAGAATAACTTTTACTGTTAACCAAAAAGAAAGACAATCTTTACAGGAGATACATGATTTTTTTGGATACGGTGCTGTTTCTTGTGGAAGAAAAGGTACATCTAAAGAATGTTACGCATACTTTACTTCTAGTAACAGTGCGATGTATATTTTAGAATTACTACTTCCTTTTATGAGAACTGATAGAAAAATTAAACAGGCTGAAGATGCTATTAAAAATTGGAAGTGTCGAAAACAAACAAAAGAATTTAAAGAAAGATTTTCTAATTTTCAAAGAGAAAAAGCTTTAAAAGCTAATAGAAATTCTACTCGTAATAGATTTTCAAAATAAAACAAAATGAAAACAGAAAAACAAATAATTGAAGAATTTAAATTAAGATTCTTAAAGAAACTAAAGAAGAAGGTTGTAAGCGAAAGAGTGATGAAAGCAGCAGGAGATAGTGCTAGAAACGCCTTTGATGGATATAATGCTTGTGTAAAAGATGTTGAAAAGATGGTTGCAAAGTTAGACTAAATGTGGTACAATGATAGTAGGTAGATTATAAACTTATAATTAACTAACTAAAATGAATTACAACGGAACATATATCTCAATCGCAGCTCTAATCGTAGCAGGACTTAACTATTTTGGAGTTGTTGTTGCTCAAGATACAGCAGTACAAATACTAGCAGGATTAGTGGCTCTATATGGAGTTATTAATCAAGCGGTAGCACATAAACAACTAGGAGTTGCAGCAGGAATTGTGCGTGACTAGTCTTTACAGACGATAAACAGTTCTACTATGAAAAACACACTAACAATAGCTCTAATCGGGCTATTTTTGGTCTCATATTGCTTTGCAGATACTACTATAGCACCTGTTAAAGTGATTCCACCACATGAACCAACTATTAAAGAATTAATTGCTATTTATGCAAATAAGTATGATGTATCAGAATCTATGATGCACAAAGTGATTAAATGCGAATCAGAATATAAACCTAAAGCATTAGGAGATAACGGACACGCAAGAGGATTAGTTCAGATAAATGATATTTGGCATCCAGAGGTATCTAAGTCAGATGCTTATAACCCAGAGTTTGCAATAGAGTTCTTAGCTAAAGGATTGGCAAATGGAAATGGACATGAATGGTCTTGTTATAGAAAACTTACTTGACAAGAAGATTAGGATATGATATAATATTATCAAGCCAGAAAGTCCTGGAGAATAGACTTAGAAAGATGATTTCACTTAGCCCTAGCATTAATTTGTTAGGGTTGAGTTTTATATAATACCTCTAAATTTTTCAATAATTGTTTTTTCTCTATGACAATTCGGGCATAAAACTTGCATGTTTTCAATATCTTTCTCTTTTATATATGTAGAATGAGGTAGTTTATTAGTATTTCTTCTTAAAGGTATTATATGGTCAATATCAAAGAAAGAGTACTCTCCTGGCCTATTTAAACCACATTTTGTACAGGTAAAATTTGATTTATCAATAACTTTTTTTCTCGTGGATTTTCCATGTAGTAAATCCAATTTTACTTTATCGCACTCACGACAAGAACTAGTTAAACCACCAGACTGTGTTTTAGAAGTTCTAAAATTTTCTATGTTTAAGTCAAATATATTTTTACAAATATAACATTTTCTTTTTCCAATTTTTATTAAATGTTTACCCATTATATGTACCAAAAAAGGCCACACGCTTAGCAGGATGTGGCCATCTTTGGTGCTAAGCTATTAATACAACTATTATAACATATTTATAACTAAAAATCAATACAACAAATCCCCTATCAACCAAGGGGATTTTATCGTTTAATCTTAGGAAAGAGTTTCAGTCTTGAACCCCGATTAAGTATCTATTATATCAGAATGAGTTAAAAAAGTAAATCATTCTCACACCGACTCTCCGCAATTGAAGAATGGTCTGACGACTCATTGGATTGTCCATTGAAGGACTGAATCGGTGTGGCAGAGTTCCGTTTACGGGCTATTTCAATATAAACATTATCTGCATAGGTCTATATCTAGTCTCCTTGAGCTTCAATTCAGGAGACTTGTATTAAAAATCTACTTAAATTATACTATACTTTAAAAAAAATGCAAGTCCATATTATGTAACTTGCTCATTTATGTCCGAAGTTAGGTTGCCCTAAATTAGGATGTTGTTTCTTGTCTCGTATGAGAGCTTCTGCAAAGATGTTAGCAGTAGCGATAAACCCTCCTTCGAGAGCTTCCTCTACTATCATTCTATCTTCGGAAGAAAAATCCCAAGCAAGCATTAGAAACCGAAGTTGATTTTTCGTCATCATTTGCAAATCTCCTTTCCAGTTACTCTGTTTGAAAGTACATCCAAACAGAAATCTTCCACTATTTGTGGAACAATATCAGTGAGATACCAGTGTTTAAATTGGTTCACAATGAATTGTCTTGACTTAGGCGTTTCTGCATATTCATAAGATAATCCGAAAATTCTCTCTGAACACACGCCAAGTTTTACAGCAGCAAACATTACAATGTCTACATCTTTCATATTTCTCCTTTCAAAGAACATTAGGGGATTGACTACTCACTGATAATCATTAATCCCCATTAGATGCTGGAACATTCGCTTATTCAGCTCTGCCTACAGGCGACCAGATTCATCTAAATTGCGAACAATTTGCTAGGGAGGTCTTTAGACTTTATCATTGAGATTTTCTAAGCAGTCCCCAGCAAGTTGCTAACAATGTTAGCTAACTTTCTATTATAATTATACTCTTATTTTTTCAATAATGCAAGTGTTGATAACTTTTGTTTCAATAGAACTATAAGTTGTTTCATTAAATCTATAAGAGAGTTTTGTAATTTAGTTACATCTGTAGTTCCAATAAAATACATCGCACCTGTGTTTCTATGAGTTAAGAAATCTTCTGTGATAAATCTTACTCCGTCTGGTGAACTCCACTGTCCACTTGAATCTTCGCAAACTAAAGTCTTTACCCCATTTCGTAAAGTGAAGTCTACTGCACAAATAGCGTGTCCCCATTCTATTGGTTGACCATTATAAACTGGAGTTTGATTTGGTTGATTATATTCTTGTGAGTTTGATTCAACCGTAATGACACATTGTCCGTATGCTTGAATAGCTTGTGCGATTTCTTCGATGTTTTTAGGAGTGCAGAACTTATAACCTAAAGCCGCAACTGTAGTATTTAAAGGTCTTATCTTGTTCATTGTGGTTTCACTTTGAAATTGTGAGGGTTCGTCTTTCTCTAAAGCACAATGTTTGTTTTTAAATATGTCTCCTGCGTTTTGAATCCAAGCACCTTGCTCTGGGTAATTGTTTCTCCAAAAATACTCTGATGCAGAAATTTGCACACCTTCTAAAATCTCAATAGCTTTGGCACAACTCTGAAAGACACAACTTGAACTTCCGTTTTGATTACGTTGTAGGTATCTTTTGTATGTAGGTTTTTCTATCCAAGTTACTGGAAGTCCTGCATAATAAAAATTATGTTGATGGTCTTTTGCTTTTTCTTCTTCGCTACGAGTGTCTTTTGCTACTCCATTTTTAATTTCTTCCATATTATTTAATCAAGATTAAAGACATTAAAGCCCCTACTATTAATGTTCCTACTAGAGTTCCCCCGCCTATCAATACCTTCTCTACCCATTTTGAAGCGAATCTATCTTCAGACTTGTCTATAAATGAATCCATTTTCCTACTAAGTTCGTCAATCTTTACTTCGATGTTATCCATTTTTGTTTCAACTCTTATTAGTCTTTCTCCTTCTGATAAATCAATCATCTTATGCAGGAGTTTCCTCTTTAACTTCCTCCGACTTGATTGCTTCTGATAATACTTGTGCTGATTTCATATATTTTTATAATAATTATCTTATAAAAGTGCAGGAATAATTTTCGTATTATTGTCTGCGTCTGTTAATGTTGCTCCTGCACTTCCTGCCACTGTGTGAATGTTTAATGGCTCGTCCCATGCACTAGCTGGACTTGCAAATGTTTTGGTATATCCAAGTGGTAAGGCATTTGTCCAAGAAGCAAGTGTTGAAGTATCAACAGAAATACCTGATGGAAGTCCCACCAATACTTCACCAAGGTAAACATAAGCGTTTGTTCCTGTTGCGTCTGTTGAACAGTTGAGTTCAATTTGAATATCCTGTCGTGTCGTGGTTGGTGTGAAGACTACTTGTAACTGTTGGTCGTTAGTATTACCTGCGGCTACATTTGAAACCACTGTCGTTCCATCATAGGTTACTTTAAGAGTTGGTTTAACATGTACACCAGCGTAAAAAGCTGCGTTGTTTATCTTTACACGCAAAGTTACTGTTACTGTCTTGTTCTGTACGTTACCAATTGTTGTAACCCCTCCGTTATCTTGGTACGCGAGTAGGTTTGTAGTACCGCTATATGGTGCAAGTCTCATTCCGAATTGACCAGCGGAAGCTGCACCAAAGGCTGTGCCAGTCCATACTGTAGTATCAGCAAGTCCATATCCTGTATGGGTGATTGTTCCTTCTTGCTGTAACAGTCTGTCGTTGTTTAGTATTTGGTTTTCTGATACGAAAGCGGTTTTTGAACCACTTACAATACCAGTGTTTAGGATAGAGCTTGTTATAGTTCCTTTATAGTTATAGTACGTCATTTGAACAAGAGTGTTGTAGTACTGGTATACATCAGTTTGATTTGCAGTTGATTGTCCGAAACTATCTCCTGTAGAATAACAACCAAAGTCATATCCTGATTGTTGAATACCAACAAGATTATTACTAAATGTGTTGTCTCCCCAATCAGTAATAAAGAATGAAGCGTTCATTACAACTGCACCTGTTCCAGAAGAACCTCCTCCGTTGTGACCCCAGAATCTATTTCTCCTGAATGTAGATTTAACTCCAGAAATTCTAACAAAAGTTTGTGAATTAGCACCTTCATGTTTATTGTCTACATAAGTCCAGTATCCTCCTAGGGCATTTGCTCCACTTCCGTTTACGTCAATGTTTAAGTAAATACAATTTTGTACAATAAAAGGACCTTGTCCATTTCCTGTAAATAGAGTACCGAATCCACCCATTTTTACATGGTTGACATTGTTGAATCTAAATCCTAGTTTTGGTGGGTTTATTCCTTGTCCAGCTCCATCTGTAGGGACAAGTAATGCTGCAAAAGAGTTAGATAATGAAAGAGCAGAACAGTGATAAAAACCATGTTCTATATCAGTACCAATTCTTTGAGTGGTACTTGGCACTCCCTCGGTGGCAAGAATATAAGTGTTTTCTAATTGACAACCTTGAACTACGATATTAGCAAATCTAATTGTACGTTGTCCTGTACCTGAAGCATTTGTTGAGTTCATTTTGAAACCATATCCATTCAAACGAACAACACTTGCACCTTCACCTGTTGTTGCATTGTATGCACGAGCATAAGCCAAGTTCCCTGTAAATGTAATCGAAGTACCTGAAATAGATTGGATAGTATATACAGTAGTATCCAATGCTCCTTTAGCAACATGTTCTCCAATAAATACAGTATCCCCTATATTCCAACCAGTTGTGTCTTTTACGGTGATTGTAGGCTGACCTGCTGCTGCGGCAGCTGCTAGTTCTGTATCTTCGTAAGCTGGAATTTCTCCGTAAATAAACAAGTTAAATCCAGTTTGACTGTTTTGCCTCATTCCTGTGAAACCAGATGATACGTTTGAGGTGTTTGTTCCTACTACCGCAGCGTTCCATTCTATGTTTCCCATAGAAGCGATAGGAATGGGTACACCAGATGTTCCTGCTCTAAATCCTCCTGCTTCTGGCATTATGATAAATCCGTTACATACCACTTTATATGAAGAAACTGGGGTCGGACTCCACATCAATTTACATACTGTTGAAATATCTCGTGTGTCATTTGAACATACCCAACCAGCAATAGAGTTTACAGTATCACTAGCTTGTAAAGCACCTGCCAAAGTCACTGCTGCATTTAGGTACAAAGTATCCATAGCAATAAATTGGTCTTGGTTGCTTGTGAATGTAACTTGGTTATCACACCATGCAGCGTATGAGGGTACTCCAGTAGTTACCATTTTCAAGTTCCATGTACCAGTTCCTGCTGCGGAAGTTATCGAGAAACGCCATATACCCGCTGCGTTAGTTACGGCATAAGGTGTAGCAAAACGAAAAGGTTTTATAAATCCATTGAATGTTGAATAGAGTTCAATGGTATTTGCTGTAAAGTTATACGAAGCTGAAATTTCAAGGTTAGTTAAAGTTTTTGTTGCTCTATCTGTCCATGTTGTACCTCCGACAAGCTCTTGAAGGACTACAGTCACTGAACGAGCCACTGTTGAGTCTGTTGGAATAAGTGGAAGAATAATACCTTTACAGTTTCCTGCGTTGGCAAATGTTACAGGAATAGTATAAGCACTTGTTGAGAGAGCCTGAACCGTTGAAGAAAAAGCAGACAAGTTTCCTGCTTCGACACGGTAAAGACCATTAGCTTGTGTAATGTTTCCGTTGTAGTTCGGGTTTGTGTTATCCGATATTACTATCATCTTGTGTAGGTATTAGTTGTTCTGATAATGTATCGAATTGATTTTGTATCTCTATTTTTCTTTCATCAAAAAATGTCGCTCTATCCTGTAAGGTTTTGAAAATGGTTGACAATGAAGTTGACAATGGAAAGCGGAAAGACTCTTCTGTGTATTGGTCGTCTGTAGTAAAGCCAGCGAAGACAATGACGGTGGTGTCATTTTCTTGGACTGTGTTGGTGATTTGGAAGGTGGTGTTCATATGTTTATTATACTACTGTTAAAAATTCTTGTAATTGTTCTTTGGTATTGTTTCTGTTGCCATATTTATGGTGAAATTCCTTATGTGCCTTTTTAGATAAAGTAATTCCATTTTCTATAGATGTTCTTAGTTCAGGATAAAAAGCAAAATTATGTATATGATGAACAACTAATTTACCTCCTTTTTCTCCAGTTTTTTGGCAAGTAAAGTTATCACGTTCCATACACGCCTTACGCCAAAGTTTCAACTCTGAAGAATTTCTTATTCTTCTATTTTCTGGAGTTATGCCACCTTTCCAAGATTTATTTCTACCTTCTAAAATTCCTTTTAATATTGAATCTCTTTGTTTTCGTTTATGTTCTTCAGAGAATGTCTTACCCAACCAAGGTTTGTTTGGGTGTTCAGTCATAAATTGACTTCTCTTTTGATTAGATTCTTTTGATTGTTTTAACCCTAAACAAAATTTCTTTCCAACTAAATCAGGTCGTTTTTTACCCAGTTTAGCTAGACTCATTTTCTTTTTAGTTTCTTCTGTCATTTTAAATCCTTTTTTCATATATGGTGTATTATACAACACTAAGACTTGTTAATACTCCTCCTGTATACACAGCAGTTTTTGTAATCGTCGCTCCACCTGCTGGATACTGAACAACAAGTTGGTGAAATGTTCCATCTCCGTTATAAGTGATAGTTTTTGTCGTACCATCAGCATAAGATATACCTGTAAGTTTACTAGAAGTATATGAAAAAGTGGGGGCATCTTTAATAGTAATAGGAACAGGACTAACAATTTTTGCGTAGGGTGTGAGGTCAGAAGCTACTACTGTTCCCACACTCCAACTCCTATCTGCTGTAAGGTCATAGGTAGTGCCGTTGATGGTGAGGGTGCGAGAGGTGGGGGTGTAGGTAGATGAATCCACACTTCCGTCTGCTTTAAGGAATTGAGAAGAAGTACCACCTGTTTTTATGAAAGAGTTACTTGACACTGTCAATAAGACTATCTTCTACATAGTCTTCGCCACCAAGGCGTTTATAGAGTGAGATTAATTGTTTCTTTTTAGAGGTCTTCATAGAGGACTTTTTTTATTTCCTCTCTGATAGCTTTCTTGAACTCTTCGTTTTCTTTCTGGAGTTGCTCAATAGCTACAGAGTGTTCTTCGTTTATCTTGTCTAATTTCATTTTAAACTTCTCTTCATTTCTAGCATCATCTTTGAACTCTGGAGCTTCTATATACTTATGATTGATTTCATTGAAACGATGAATAATGGAAGTAGGGTAGACTTCTTTGAAGTCAGCCTTAGTTCGTGTATAGGCTTCTTTAAAAACAAACTTATCTTTGTTATTATAACACAAATCTATCGCTTTAGCAATATCATTATCTGAAGCTGTAATGACACCAAGGTCCCAATCATTTCCTATAGAAACAATCTCTCCATCTTTACCCTTGACTTCATAGAACCAAACGTGTTCTTCTATACCTTCAATTCCTACTCTAACTTCGTGTGATTTATTTAAATTAAACACTCTAATACCAGCACCAAATCTTTTCTTTAGTGGGTTCTTTCCTTCTGCAATCGAAGTGAAGTATTTACCTGCTCCTCCAGACATATCCATCTCTGTTTGACAAGCATCATATCCTAAACGATTACTACAAAATTCTCCGAAGTATAAGTTTCCTTCGTGTAAATATATTGAAATATCCCAAACGAACAAACCAACTCTAGACTTAGCCATCTCATAGATAATTGGGGGGAAAGCAATCTTGTTTATTTTCTCATCCAAGTCTGTAGAGATGATTAAGTTTGTTCCACATCCTACTTGATTACCATTATTATTTGAATCTCCCAGATTCTTTGTTTCAATATCAACATCTGTAAATACAGGTTCTCCATTAAAGAAAACAATCTGTGGTGTAAACTCCACTGGGTTGATTAACTTAGTTTTAAGAATAAGACCACCTTTATCATAAAGAGCTTTGTTCTTTTCTATCTGTCCAATGATTTGAGCTGTAGCTTGTTCTTCTTCATCTGATGTAGGAACAACTGTTGAAACATAGTCTCCTTTAGATTGAACAACATATACTCCTGGGTTTGCTTCTAGGAATCTTATTGCTTCATCTGATTTAGAGAACTCATTAAAAGGAATAAGTTTAATCTCAGGATAATTCTTTTTAACAAAAGCCATAGCTTCGTCTCTGTTCTTTTCAAATTCAAAATCACTTTTCAAAGGAAATAGTCCTTTGGTGAAACCTGCTTTGATTAGAATTTCAGCGTAGAACCAAAGAGAGTTTTTGTCACAAAAAACGAAGTAGTTTTCTTTGTCTTCCACTTTAATAAGTGCCTTGACAAGTTTCTTTGCGGGGACAATCTTGAACATATTTTGGTATTGAGAAAGTCTCATCTCTTTGACCTTTGGGTCTTCAGGAGAGTCTCCATTCTTTAGTTCAGAAACGTCTTGGATTTGTCCTATAGTCACATCGAATCCTTCTCTATGTAGTCCAAAACCAACAGAAAATCCATCCCAACCTTGCGATAAAATTATGAATTTTAACTTGCTTTTTTCTGACATTATTTTGGTACACCAGTTAATCTAGTTTTTAATGCTGATTGTTCTGTAGGTTTAAGTTGAGAAAATGCTCTCTGTAATGATGACTCTGGGTCTTTAATTGTTCCAATTGTTTTAGCAAAAGCTCCAAGTGCTGCTTCTTTAATTCCACCAGCAAGATTACCTGAAGCCAATGAGATAATTGATTCAAGAGTTGCTGCTCCTTTGATAAAGTTTCCTAATTCTCCCCCAGCACCATTAAGTTTCTTTTTAACTTGGTCAGTTACTCCTTTTTCAATACTTTTTAGATTACTATATTGTGTTCTAAGTTCTTGGTAACCTTCACCTGTAGCATTGGTTATTTTGTTATCCATAATATCTCTCATAAATCTTGAAAGACTATCTGATACTTTAGCTCCTGCTGAGTCAGATAAAGGGTTGACATCTTTATTAATATTTTGTATAAAATTCTGTATTTGATTTAAGTCTGTGTTCTTAAAGTGAGGTTGACCACTCTTTGAATTAATTGTTGCGTAGTTATCTTCTAGGTCTTTTATTAGAGTTGCAACTTTATTTTTTATTCCACTTGTAGCATCTTTTGTAAGACTATTTAAATGTCCTATGACATCGTTAAAATCTTTGACACTAAAGTTAGCACCTTGGTCTCCTGCTTTTGAAGCAAGAGTTGTATATTGATTATAAATCTTTGTTTTTATTTGTCCGAAAGCATCTGCTGTTTCAAGAATTGTAGCTTTAACTGGGTTCCAAAGTTTTTCAACTCCGCTAGCGTCTTTCACAGTAATTTGTCCTGCATAATCAGACATTGTTTTTAAAGCACCAATAGTTTTAGGAACTTGGTCTAATGCTTGTTTATCAGACATCTGTCCTTTAATATTAAAAGCTCTTAAAGCGTTATCTGCTACTGTACCTTTAATTACTTTCCATTCATCTCCAATAACTTCTCCTAATCCTGAGAATACTCCAAAACCTTTAGCTGTTTGTAGTGCTTGTTGATTTGATTGTCCTTGAGATTTTCCATAACCGAAACCAAAAGCTGCTTCAGGGAGTGCTCCTGTAATTTTAGATGTAAGATATGATGCAACTTTACCAACATAAGGAAGTTCTGAAAGATTCTTTCCTTCTGAAGTAAGTTTTATTAAGTCCCCAAATCCTGCTATTGCTTCTTTACCTACTGAAACTGCTGGAGTTCCTGCTGAGATTGCAGCAATTTGAGCAGCTGTTGAGCCAATACTTCCTGCAACAGTAGATGTCTGGGGTTTTAATGCTGTATCAAATTGTGATTTGATATTTCCTATTCCACTTGCAATTCCTGTTCCAGCGTCAACTTTCTTTCCTGTCGATAAACTAGCTCCTGCTCCAACAATACTTTCATCTGCTGAGGCTAAACTTTTTACTGTACCCATAACTGTATCTGCTGCAAACGCACCTGCTCCCACACCTAAATTAGAAACAAATTTACCAACTCCTTTAGCGACATTCCAAGCATTACTTAGAAATCCTCCTGAAGATGGTGAACCTGTAGTTCCCGTTGAACCAGTAGTTTGAGTAGTATCTACTTTATCTGCATAGGTAGGATATTTAGCTAACATCTTTTGAGTAAGAGTTGCATTGTCCACACTTGAATACTGAGGATACTTATCTTTTATAGATTGAGCAAATTGGTCAACCGTTAATTTTTGTGATGTGTCTGACATATTATTATATTCCTAATCCTAATGGGTCTTTATCAGAATTTGAAGAAGTTGTTGAACCTCCACTTGTTCCAATTAAACTTTGAACTGTATCTCCGATTGCTTGTTGTGCGTTGTTTGTAGATAGAATAATTGTGTCTGAGATTGCTTGGTATTGGTCTGAACTCAAACCTACTGGTATTGCCTTATTAGCTGCATCTGAGAAGAATTGTCCTCCTCTTGAACCTGCCAAAGCTGCTTGAGCTGCTGAGTAATCACTTCTAATTGTTTGTATAAGTTCTGAATATGCTGCGGCATTTGTACTACCTGTTCTTCTAAGAACATCAGCGTAACCAGCTTGAATATCAGATTCTGTAATATTAACTCCCTCTGCTTTAACTGCATCAGCAAGTGTTTTAAGTCTAGGTGTATTAAGTGTAAGGGCTTTGTTAACTGATTCAACTCTTGCAAGTCTCTCAACATTTTGTTTAACAGCTGAAGAGTTTGCTTTGTACAATGCCTGTAATTGATATTCGTCAACTCCTAGACCTTGAGCTATAGCAGCTGCGGTTCCGTCTATATATGCTTTAACTTTTTCTTTTGCTGAATTACTTGAAAGTCCTCCTAAGAATTGTTGGATATTTCCTCCTTGGAAAGCATATCTTAAAGCTGATTGGTATAAAGCATTTGCTGATTTACCTTCTAACCCTGGTATTGCTTGATTACCAGTTTTTTCGTCTGGCCTTGCTGCTGAGAAAGTTGTGGTTGCTCCTTGCATCTTTTGTTTCACTGAATCAACATATTCATTAATAGAAGGATATTTTCCTTGAGGTTTGTCACCTTCAGGTGTTCCCACAATTGCAGCGGCTCCTGCTCCACCATAATAGGCTGCAATAACTTTATCTTGATTACCTCCATATTGATTATTTAAATCTGAAAGTATTTTATTATGTAATTGTAACTGTAGAGATGGGTCATTTAAGAATTTCTGTACATCATCTGGATTATTTGGGTCCAATCCAAGCTCTGAAAGGTGCATTGGCATTATTTGGTATTTACCTAGAGCACCAGAATCAGGATTTACTACATTTGATGGTTGACCTGCACTTTCTTGTGAAGTAATAGCATCAGATAGACTCATTCCTCCTGATGAAATTGTTGGGTTAGCTGTAAGAGAACTTTTTACATAAGGTGAAACTCCAAGAGCTTGAAGATTTTTTGCTAAACTATCTGTGACACTTTTACCAAAAACAGGTTCCATAGCTTTAACTAAGTCTCCAATTTGATACCCACTATTCGTTGCAAAAGTTAAAAGATTATTTAACTCAGCTTGAGTATTCTTTTGATTTGCGTCGTAAGCAGTTGAAAGAGATTGTATACTAGAATTAAGTGTAGAAGCTCTACCTGAAATCTGGTCGTTGAGAACTCTTATTTGAAGTTGTACTGCTTCAGGTCCAGCAGCAATAACACTAGCCATTTCAGGTGGAAGTTTTGACATTTCATCTGGAGTCAAAGGATGGTCGTAAAGATGAGAAATAAGATAAGACCTCTGAGTAGTTAGTTCATTATTTGTTTTAAGTTTTGTATTTACAGTATCAGTAAGAGCTTTAAAAGCATTAGGGTCCATTGTTCCTTCGTTTACTTGTTTTATTTGGTCGGCAGATAATCCAAGAGATTGAAGTTTAGCATCTTCAGGACTTAGTTGTGTTGGAGTAGGTGTATAAGGAATACCAGTAATCTTTGAAGCGGCAGCACCAGCAGTATTACCTGCATCAATCGTTGTATTAAGTGGTCCTAAATCTTTATTTGGGTCTGTCATATTATTTATTTAAATCTGGTTGGGCGACTGTTCCAAAATTATAAGCGGCTTGTGAATTTATATCTGCTGTTTTAGCAATATCAGCAGAAGAAGTCAATCCTCCAGTAAGTGTTGGTGAGATTGTTTCTGAACTTCCTGTCAATGGATTTCTATAATTTACATTTGTATTAAGTGTTCCATTATTTATATTTTGTGTTGTAGTATTAGAACCATATTTAGATTCAAAAGCTGTTGTAGCATCTTGAAGTTGTTTTTGTAATTGAGAACGTGTTGATGTGACGATACCTTGTTCTGAAGAAGCAAGATTCTGTTCAGCTTTTCCTCTAAAACCTGAATAAGCTGTACCTGCTGCTGCATTTGCTTCTGCAAGAGCTTTTTTATCATTTTCAAATTGTATTCTTTCTTTATCTGTTTCAATTGAAGTAGCAACTTGTAATTGATTAATATTTTCATTAAATTGACTCAAGTCAATTTTGGCTGCATCTGCATATTTGGCAATTATATTAGGGTCTTTCTGTGCTAAAGATAAAGCCTCTGAAAAAGAAACTGGTGGTTTACCATTAAGAACTGCATTTGAATTAACATCTGCTACTGTATACAATAAAGCCTGTTGTGAGTTGATTTTAGAGCCTGTATCTGTCTTAGAGGATGAATCACTACCTTGACTACCTGAAGTATCTGTGGTGGACGTTTTTGAGGCTCCTGTGGTGTCTGTAGGACCTCCTACGTTCTTTTTTACAGTATCTGAGAGTGAACCTCCGAAAACATCAAAGCCACCTAGATTTACTGTCTGTCCAGGCTTAATAGCATTAGGATTTGATTTAAACTGAGGATTGTTAGCCAATAGTTGACTAAGTGTGATTCCATTTGCTTGAGCTATTTTGGAAAGTGTGTCACCCTGTTTAATTGAATAGGAGGTAGCCATTTGTTTCGTTATTATAACATATTTATTAATAATTGTCTAGTTTTATTTATGATACTGTTACAGTCTTCCAAGCACCGTTGATATAAACTTTAATAGAGTTTGTGTCAGTGTTATAGTAAGCACTACCATTTGTAGGCGTTAAAGCACCTGCTGAAGAATTTGAAAGTGGTGGTAGATTAAAGAAACAATTTCCTACACTAACACCAGTTTTATCAACTGACAAACCTAATACACTATTTTTATTAGTTAAATCTGGATAATATTGCAAGTTAGAACTTCCATCAGCACCTAAAGATTGAAGAATAGATATAATCCCAGACTTTGTGTTATCTGCATAAACTGCTCTAGCATCTTCAACAACTACAGCTTCAAGAAAATTAGGGAAAGAATTTTTATTGTTAAATGAGAGACTTAAACTAATTATCCCATTATCTCGTCTTAATGCTCCATCTTGCATAATGTCTCCGTATGGTTTTGAAGTATCAACATTAGCAGTGATATTTATAAAACCGACATTTTGATATGTATGTTGACCATTTGTTCCAATGTAAATAAAGTTTCCTCTACTTGTTCCTTGGGGAGGAGTTGCATAAAGTTCATAGACGTTATCAGAAGTCTGAAAAGCACCAGACCTTTTTGTTACAGTAAAATATCCTGTCTTATCCTTAACCTGTGTACTAGAAATATTCTTATTGACTTTATCAGCAATAGAATCTGGCTGTCCCATAGTCTTATTGACACCTACGTTATTATGTGGTATTAGTGGTTCTTCTATCATAATGATTTTACTTTTATTGTGTTGTTACTTGACCTTCGTCATTAATATCATCAAGGTATAGTCCTTCAAAGACTGGTGCTGTACCAGATGAGTTACCATACCATTTGAATGTGATATAGTGAGCATCTTGAATCGTAAGTCCATCTCCTGTGTTTACCCGTTTATCTAATGAGATTTTAATATCTTTGTAATCTCCTTCATCTGCTTTGAATTGAAGTTTTGAATCAATACCATTGTTTGTGTAGACTGTAATGAGGTCATTGATGTTATTAACGTGAGCACGATTACCTAATTCTAGTTCCTGTGTTTCCATTTCGAAATAGATTGGTGTCCCGTTGTCTGTTTGTCCTAAATCAAGTGTCTGAACATTTCCTGATGAGTCAGCGAATATAGTCTTACGACCATTTGTTGAAGTATAGAATCTTGAGAATAGAACTGGTTTCTGTGCGTATGAATGAATTGACCAAGTCTCATCTCTTACAGAGAACTTGACAACTACATTATTATATGTCCTTTGGTTGTATCTTCCTGTATTTAAAGTTATATCACCTAAAGAAAACCATACATTATATCTATCATGTCCTGCACTTACAGCACTTTGATTTTCTACTGGAATTGCATCTAAAAAGTCTTGGCAACCTAGACGAGAAATAAGTTCTGGAAATCCTCCATTGGTTCTATAAATTCCATCGCCTGAATAGAAGTAAACTATTCCTTGACAGTCTGTGACTGCTTCTTGAGATACTGCACCAACATTAAATATATTCGATGAATCCACAGATTTATTGATAACATCTAATCGATACATAGCATTTGATTTGAATATTAATGTTTGGTCTGCTGTTTCTGCAAATGCTGTGATGTTATTTCCATCATCTGGGTTTATATCAATCCAATCACCTGTTGTTATATCAGTATTCCATTGTAATTGTGATTCTGAAACTAATATAGTTCCTGTTGCTGGACTTGTTGGTGTTGTATTAAGTATAAATTGAAAGACTGTTGGAGAAACAATACTTTGAATCATCCAACTTCCATTATATCCAGTCTGGTCTGCTCCTGAAATTGTTATATAGTCATAAACATTAAAAGTATTTGTTGCAGTCGTTGTAACAATAACTAATGAACCTGACCTAGTTATAGATGTTACTGCTTGTGTTATTACATTTGGTTGAATAATAGATGAAAAGAAAACTCTGTCTTTATTTAATGTATTAATTGTATCTCCAGCAACCAAAAGTCTTTGTTTAGACCTTATAATTAAAGTTGGTCTTATAAATGCTCTTGTTCCTAGTAAACCAGCAGATACATCAGACGCGGCACAATTTGTGTTATCCCAGTTATTGCCATCTGAGCTTGACATAAGTCCAATAATATGGTCTGTTGTAGTTGTTGATGCTCCATTAGCTAAGAATACTCTACCACCTATTGTAGCGAATCTACATGTTGCTGTGTTGTTTAAAGTGGTTACTGCTGAAGTGTGCCATGATGTATCATAGTAGTAAATTGATGCTGTTGAAGCACCTGGGAATACTGTAAGTGTTAGGTTTGGTGAACCAGCTTTTCCTACGAACTCTGTGAATCCGATAGGAGATTTACCAGATGCAACATTAGAACCAAGTAAAGTAGTCCCAGGTCTTACTACTGCTGAACCAATGACTGTATCAAAGTTTACATTCACAGAGTTCTTTGCAGAGTTCTTAGGTAGCAAATAATTATTCATCGAATAAGATGTTTGTCTACCTTTAGAAAAGTCCCTTAATTCAAAAGGTGTTGTAGGATGACTTGGTTTAAATACTGTCATGTTTAATATAATGGACCAAAGCCTTGTAGGCGTACACTTTTGTTATCACCGTCTCTCATTGAAAATCTATTAAGTCTAGGTTTCAATTGGAATGTTCTATTTGCTGTTTCTTTCTGAATCATCTTAGCCTTTCGAGCAAGGTATTGTTTCTGCCAAGCATCTGTCTCAGGTGTAGCATCTCCATTATTTAGTTTAAGAGAGAATTTCCATGAAAGATAGTACTGAACTACAGTAGGGTCAGGGATTACAATTGTCTGAGTATCAGTAGTTGTAGGAAGCAACTGAGAATAATAATCCATATAAGCATTGTTGTTATTTTGAGTTGCGTCTATTAGTGGGTAGAAATAAATATATCCTCCAAAAGTTGTCCAGTAAGTTGGCATACCTGTTGAAGCACTAGCGAAAGCATCTTGACCTGCTGTGTTAGTTGTGGTAGAAGGTGTTGACAATGTAAGTACATTTGTTGTAGTGTTGTTTGCTATGAATGTGTATTGATTGGCTCCGATAGTTAGAGTACCTGATGTTGGAAAATCTCCTGAATCAGTTAGAGTTACTGTAGCATCACTTACATTAATATTTGAAGCAAGTGTAGTATGAGCAACACTTTGAAGAATTTGATTCCACTTCTCTTTATCAACCCAGTTGATGTTTTGATTTGCTCCTATTCTAAAGTTATAGATAGATTTGTTTGAGTTAGCATCGTCAATGTCAGCAGGGAGAGCAATTTTAAACTGTCCTGTAGTTACTGCTCCTAGGTTAAAATCAAACTTCTGCATGAAAGACCATCTCTTTAAGTCTCTGATAACTTCCATTTGACAGTTATCTATTTGTCTAAATGCGTAGTCGTCTGTTAAGACATCTGAAGTTCTTTTGTTTATATCCTGAAGTGCGTTGTCGATAATCTTACGAGCTGACAGTTGAGTATATCCAGATGTAGGAATAGGGTCAGAATAACCTGAGAAGTTACCTGATATAGAGTTCTTAAATCTAGCAAAGTAATAACCTGAATATGAGTTTATATCATTGAATACAGAATAGTCTGAACCTGTGTCAATTGTTTGTGTTGCAAGAACTGTTTTTGAACCACCAATAGTTGTTGCGTTAGAAAACTCTACTTGGTCGTATAACATTATCATCAAAGGTGTTGATGATGAATGAGGGAAGACTGTATTAGCCGCTAGAGTAATTGTCGAACCTGAAGGAGCTGTTGAAGCGTGTGTTTTGACTATCTCTGAACCTTCGTTACCTAAAGAACCAAGAAGAAGTGTTTGATTTACAGCAAATCCACCAATGTTTTTTACTGTGAGTGTACCTGAAGCAGAGGCTGTGTCAGCAGTTATGAATGTCTGTGGTTCATTAACTGTTAAATCTATATTTTTTATTGAAATGTTTGCCATCTTATTTTATTATTGGTTTATTATCTTTATTAACTTCGACATTAGGTTTAGTATCTTGTGTTGTATTTAGTGTTGGCCTTAAAGAAAATCTATTAAAGAATTTAAAAGCTAATGTTGTTAATCTTGAAGCACCATTCATAATACTATCTGTCAATACTCTAACGTGTGAACCTGGTGAAAGTAGTGTGACGAATCTAGAAGCTCCATTTAAAATTGAAGCACTAATACTTCTTTTTGCATTATAAATTCTACTAAGTGTTACAAATCTACTTGCTCCATTCATAATTGAATCAGATAAAGAACGAGCATATCCTTTTGATACTGTCGCAAAACGAGAAGCACCATTCATTATTGAATCAGTTAAACTTCTTCCATATCCTAACATTCTAGATAATGTAACTGTTCTACTTGCTCCATAAGAGACTGAGTCTGATAGAGAACGAGTATAGTTATTGATTGTAAATGGTGCTATAGAAACTATCCAATCACCATTTCTTGCTGAAAAAAAAGTTGCTGATTCAGATACACTACCTGCAGGAGTTTTACTGGCATTATTATCAAAAATTCCAGCTCCTAATGTTACAGAATTACTTAAAACTCGTGATGTAGCACCAGTGCTTGCTGCTAAACTTGTATTATGTACACCATCCCCTTGTACTCCTACACCTAAGATTACCCAACAATTATCTGCAACTGTGTTCACTGAACCAGTTAAACTTGTTGTGGCAGAGTTATTTGTTCCACTACTTGAAGCATCTGGTTGACCTGTTTGTTTTACACCTGTATAAGAGGTATTAACATTTGTTTTGGAATCAGCACCACTAGAAACAGAAACTGTATGTGAACCTGTCGCTGGATTTAATAAATAAAATAATGTAAATGAACCATTAGAATAACTTTGTGTTCCAAGTGAGGTCATAGATACACCATTATAGGTAGCTGTGGGAGTTCCAGGATTTCCTTGTTCTGTTACAGCAACAAAAAGGATTAAATTACTTCCTGTACATGTGTGTGTACTGCCCGTAGATGTTGCATCTAAAGCTATTGCCATTTTTTTTTATAAATTTATTCCCCACGTAATCGCAAGTGTATCATTTGTTGCCATAACTGCTGATGAAGATAGGTTTGCTTCTACAAACATATTTCCTGTTGAAACTGCATCAAATAGTGCAGCGGAAACAACTGTGACAGAACCTCCTGATGTATTTGTGAATGTTTTTGTAACTGTGTAAGAACAAGCACCGTCAAGGGTTGTTGGAGTCACATAAGAACTTTGTGTCCCTAATGCTCTTCCTAAACCTGTTGCAGATGTTTCTCCTGTAAGGGTTGTATCTGTGTGAGCTGGGGAAAGTGATGATGTTGAAAGTGCAATATACTTTGGAGGTAGAGGAGAAGAGATTGAGTTCTGTGCTGCTCCTGTAATTAGAGAAGCAATTAAGTCTCCACCCTTATCTACTCTTGAGTTATATGCAAATCCAAGAAAAGTTTGTTTTCCTGTTTTAGCACAAGTATGTACTGCTCCAACTCTGTTGAATCTTTTAATCTTTAAAAAATAACCTACTTTTGCACCAATCTTAGTGTGTAAGAAACTTTTTATCATGTTTCCATATTTTGAATATTGGAATGGTGTTTTTTCTTCTTGCATTTTATTTATTTATTGCTATATAATTAGGACAGACTTTAAGGTGCCTCACCCCTTTACTAGCACATTTGTCGCAGAACCCTTTTGGTAATTTATCAACAACTTGTGTTGTTTCCAAAATAGGTGATTCTTCTAATATCTCTACTGTATCTTGGTCAACTTTATCTACTGGAGCTTCTGAAAATACTTGTAGAGGTTTTGTCGCAGCTACTCTTGCATCAATTACTTTCTGCCATTTAGCTTCCTCTTCAGGACTTTTAATGTCAGGGACATCGATTGTTTTAATCTTTGTCACCACTGGTGCATTTTGTTTCTTCTCATTAACAACTTGGTCGACTAAGGCTTCATACTCTGGTGAGTCGATGTCTAGCAAACCAAGTTGCTTGAGATTTAATTTTCTAAGTTCTTCTACGTTTAAGTGTTTTAACATAGTCGTGTTAAGTTAATTATTAATTATACTGATAAATAATTCTTCAAATTTTTTCTCTTTACCTTTTGTCTTATCGTGACATTCTTTACATAAAGTTAATCCGTTACTTATATCTGTTCTTAATTCAATATAATCAACAAATCTTTTTATGTGGTGGGCTTGTAAATCTCCACCTCTTTTTCCACAACCTGGCATTTGGCAAGTAAAATTATCTCTCTGAAAAATATCTAACCTCCATAATTTTATTTCTAATTTTTCTCTAGCTAATTTATTTTGTGATGTGATTCCACCTTTCCAAAGAACATTTTTTATTCCAATCTTTTTATCACATCTGAAACATTTGCATCCCTCTTTGTGTTTTGGTGGTTTGTTTCCTTTCGTAAATTCAGTTCTTGGTGAACTATGTTTTCCTTTAAGAATTATTGGGTCATAAAGTAATTTGTGTCCTTTTTGAAATCCTTTTAATCCTTTTGGCATAGTTACATTATAACATAGAATTTAACTTTTATCCAGCCTGTTGAAGAGTAGCACTGTACAATCCGTCAGTGGTAATTGTACAGAAAACTCTTATGTATCTAAACAAGTCTGATGTTGGGAAGAAGTATATTGCTGAAGTGTTTGATGAAAGTGTAGGTGCTGCAACTCTTGTATCGAATTGTGCGTTAGTGTTTGTTACGTTAGACACAAGTCTATTGTATACAACCCAGTTCTTTCCATCATTTGAAACTTCAACTCCAAATGCTCCGTTTCCAGATGTGTGATTAGCACAAGTGAATTGAATTGATTTCAATTGTCTCATACTAGAATCGATAACATATGCTGCGGTATTTGCTACTGTCGCTGTGATACCAGAAGCATCATTAATATTTCCTGTGAAAGCATTTAGATTATCTGTTTTGTTAATTGACACGTTATTATTTTAGTTATTTGTTAAACTAAGCGACACGAGAGAAAGCATAGGCTGTTGCTGAAGAGAACATAATCTTGAATACTCCGATTCCTGTTACTCCTGAAGGGACTGTTAGTAATCCTGCTCCTGCTCCTGAACCTGCTGCTGCTGCTGCTGATAGAATACCGTTTACTGCAACTGCGATTGTTACTGTGTTTGCTCCTGCTGTGTTATCTACAATGAACTCAAAAGTTGTTCCTGCGGCTGCGTTCAATGCTGCACCCAAAAGTGTTCCTGTTGGAAGTGTGATTGTTGTTGCTGCTGCTGATGTTGATGTGATGTAACCTGTTGCTAATTGTGTTGCTGTAGCTGTAGCTGTAGCGTTGATAGCTGAAGCTGTTGCATAAGTAGCTGAGTTAGCTGAGAAGATACAAGAAGCTGCTGTTCCTACGTTGTAGTAGTGAGCACCTGTATCTGTTGCGATATATTCACAACCAATTGCATATCCTGATACTGCTGAAGGTACGTTTGCTGTTGTTCCTTTTGCAAGGATAGCGTTGTTACTTCCATCAGTAAGAGCAATTTGAACAGTTGTTGATGTTGTTGGAGAAAATAAATTTGTTCCTGCCATTTTAATTTTAATTAATTTGCTAATACCTGTCTCGGTTGGGATAGAGTAACCTGGTCGATGAGATTACCCTGTCACAACCGAGAAGGTTGCGATAATCCTTTGAATAGGGATTAAGAACTATTGACAATAAGCTAAATCTATGTTGTAGAATTTGCTCCGATTGCCCACTGAAAACTCTGGAATCCAGGTCTAAACATTGTTGAACCTGTGTATACCTTTGTTCCATTATTGATAACTTTATCGTCATCAAACTTTGGTCTCCATCCCCAGACAACTTTAGTCATCATAGCTGCTCTTTCAAGGTCTATAACGAACCAATATTTGCTGTATGTTGTTGGAATCCAGTTAGCTACTACGAGGTCGATAGAACCAGCAGCATTGTTGAACACATTGTTCACTCTGTTTGCTGAATCTGGGTTACCGATTGAACGTAGAACTTCCTCTGCTTTCTCCTTGTTCTCTCTTGCGACAATAAGTCTAAGTTTTGTACAAGGTAGAAGTTGAATACCCTTATCATCATACATTCTATCAAGATTCTGCACAGCAGTCTTGACGTTATCGTATGTAAGAGGGATTGCTCCTAGTGTGTTTGACTGTGTTGAACCATCTCCCATAGGGTGAGATGCACTGAACAAAGCTACTCCATCTCCTCCTGTGAAGAAGGTTGTACCGAATCCTAAGTAGAAAATCTTAGCAACATCAGTGTTAATTCTTGCGTTAAGTGCGTTTGCAACACCACTAACCAAGTTGTTAATCTTAGGCCATAGGTTGAATCTCAACATTTCTTCTGTGATTTCAATTGCCTTTGTGAATTTAACTGGTGTGATTGTTACGTTGTAACCAGCTGCAAGGTCCTCACGGTTGTAAGGTTCCTTTTCGCCAGTTGCTTGAGCCATTCCCAAGCCAGTGAAGTTCTCGAACTGTGAGTTCAAGATTTCAGCTGTGTGGTCTGCCATTCCGAATAGTTGGTATTCTAAACGAGTTGAAAGCTGTGTTTGCTTTTCGTCCCAAATACCTCGGATTCGAGGGTCAGCCAAATCAAATAATCTTTGTAGGTCTGCCAATTTAGTGTTATTATTTTCCTGATATACTTATATCTTTCAAATAAAATTAGTTATGCTGTTATGCCGATGTTAATTGAAGGTGTCTTTACGAACTTGACTAGACATTCTCTTAGTCCTGAGCCAGCTCCTGTTCCTCCAATGTTTCTTGGGTCGACTTTTATAATTTCAACTTGTCTTGAAGTTGTAGTAGTAACACCTGATGTAACGTCAACAACAACAGCTCCTGTTGCTCCTGAAAGTCCATAAAATGTTCCACCGTTTGTTGCGTTTCCAGTTAGGTCAGCATTTGTTCCCATGAAGAAGAGTGTGTCATCTCCTGCTGGAATAAATCCTGGATAAACCTTAGCAACGGTTTGGTTTGTAGAAGACATTGTAGCTGTTTTTGCTGCAACTCCTATGATAGGGTCTGTTGTAGCTGCAACGACTTTAAGAACGCCTGAAGCGATAGTTAAAGGGTCACCTGCTGTAATGACTTCTGAGTTTTTGCCGAGTGTATCATATCTGAAATCTGTTTCCAAAGTTCCTTTCTGATATACTGCAGCTCCGTAAATTGCCATATATTATTAGTAATTAGTGTATAACACTTCTTTATTTTTTCTTGTCTGTTTCTTGCTTTAGTTTTACCCAAGCATCTGGAGACATACCCCATTTAGCCAATATAGCCGCATCGTCACCTGTAAGGTGTGGAGCTTTCTCTCTCTCAGTTGGGATTGAAGTTGACCCTCTTGAGACAGCGATGTCGGAGAATATAGCATCTCCTCGTGCTTCGTCTAGTCTGTTGTTTCGTACACCTTCTAGAATTTCATCCGCAAATTCTGCTGCATAGGCTTTTTTAAGGTCTGTGAGCACTCCTTCTTGGGTTCGTTCTGAAGCTGTTTTAATCTTGTTGTAAAGTCCGATAACTCGTTTAAGTCCTTCTGAATCTTTAGCAAGATTTGGTTTGTCAGCTAAGAAAGTCTTAAGAGCATAAGTTCTAACTTCTTCTTTTTCCTTTTCTAATTCTGCTTGTAGTGGATTAACAGTATCTTTGATATGTTTATCCCAAGCCTTAGAACCTGAATCATTAAAGTCAATCTTAGGCAACTCTTCTTCTGCTTCTATTCCAGATTTCTCTTTCTTAGTTGCAGTTCGAATTGTTTTTAGTTCTGCATTTGCTTCAGCGATTGCCTTGCGAATGTTTGCTAACCTTTCCTCTTCCTTCAGTGCTAACTCTGCTTTGTCTTCCTCTGGGGATTTAGTCTTAGACTTATCCTCTAACGCTTGAGCTGAAGTTTTGTCTTCATCAGCGAGTAACTTTTCGAGTTCTGTTGTCATAGTTTTTAACGAACACTAACGTGGTCCGACACGATACTTATGATTAAACTTGAAAAATATCTTGAATGTATATTTCAAGACTTTTTGAAACCTTTATGTTGTGTCCACGACTACACCCCATAAAGGCTTATTAAAACCTTGAATATACTTTGTCGTGGTCGTGGTTGAATTGTAAAAGTGCTTTACTTAATTCCGAAAACCTTGTTCTTTACCTTTGTGTAAGCTGCTGCGTTAAATTTCTTGGCAGGTTTAGCTTTACTCTTTGGGGTCTTTGTTGGTGTAGCTTTTGGTGCTACTTTCTTTGGAACTTTATTGTAGACAGGTGCATCCATTCCTGGAGCCTTCTTATCAATCTTTGGTGTTCCGTACTGATTCTTTGTTGCCATATTATTTTTTACCTTTTTTACTCATACTAAGAGCAACTGCTACAGCCTGTTTCTGAGAAACTTTCCTTCTAGGATTAGTTTTTGAAACTGGCTTCTTAGTGTTTTTTCTAATACCTTCCTTCATTATTTTTGATACTTTATTTGAAATCTTTTTAGTTGTTTTCATTGTTATTATTATAGCATTAATTTAATTATTTGTCAAATGTTGAACCTTCTTTTGATTTAGCTTCTATTTTAGCTGCTTCTTCAAAAGACTTTTTACATAAACCATAAAATTCTTTAAGAAGTAACTTACGACCTTTTAAAAAATATAAATCTTCTTGTGTGGTTATATTGTCAACTGCCTTATCTTGAAATCTGATTGCAAACTCTAAGTATTTTCTAAATCCTTCGTTAGCGTATGCCTGAGCTAGACCATATCTCATCTTTGCGTCAATAGTGTCTACTCCTTCTACCTGAATATATCCTGGAAGTTCTTTGATAAGTTCGTTTACCTTTTCTAATGTCGTGTCTTTTTTCATTATTTTTTAGCTATTGCGTTGGCTGGGTTTGTTCGTATTGCTTCTGAAGCTGGGCGATTACCTTGAGGAATAGGATTATTACCTTGTCCTCCCATTTCTGGTGGTGGATTACCTCCTGCGGAAGCGTTTTTATCTTGTTGAGGTCCTGGTGTTCCTTCGAAAGATGATGTATCAAATCCATCGTAGGCTTCTTCAACCCATTTAACGAGTTCTGGTGCGTTGACAGGTGCTGCTTGGGCAATAGATAGTCTCCATTGAGCAAATTCCATTCTTGAGGCCTGTTCTAGTCCTTGGTTTCTTTCATAAGTTGAGTTCTTGATAATCTGAACATCGAAGTTATAGTCATTAAATGTAGAAACATCTATTGCTAGAGCTTCTGTAGGTACTCCTACTTGGTCTCCAGACTCTTCAAGGACTGATAGATGGTCTGCCATCTTAACTCGGTCAGCCTTATCCATCTTATCTGTAATCTTTACAATCTTATTACCAATCTTTCCGTTAGAAAGTTTAGTGTTATGAAGTGTAATATCTCGGTAAACAAGTTTCTCTTGTTCTTTTCCGTTCTTTCCTGTGATTTTTTCGAACTTAGGAATAGAATAGAACTGTAATATGTGGTTTAAACGTAATTGTGTTCGGTCTCTTTCTCCATCTTCTAGGTAGTTTGTAGAGAATCCTAGCTTCTGCATCATCTCTTGCTGTTGTAGTTGAATCTGTCTTGCTGCTAACTTACCTCCTCTTGGTGAAGCAGAGATACCTGTTCCCATGGCATTATTAGAGTTTGCCTGGAACTCCTTATCGATAAGTGAAAGCATCTGAACATCTCCTTGTGAGAGTCCTGGTAGGGTATCAAATTTCCATTTGTTTATATCTCCCACCTTTCGAATCTTATTAGGTGCTAGAATTTCATCTTCTATGAGGTCGTCAAGGTCTGATGTAAGACCATAAGGAAGTAAAGCTGCTTGAGCTTTGTCCACTGACATGTTAAAGAACATATTTTTAAGGTCTTGTTCTCCCATAATCTTTTGAGGAAGTCCTTGTCCCCAGAAGAAGTCATTTGCCAAAGGCTCATGAATGTATTTAGCATAAGGGTACATACCATCTTTGAATGGAATAACTCCGTTGTAGATTGGTACTCCGTTTATTAAAACGATATGTTTGTTCTTAGAACGGCAGAAGTATCTTAGAATTTCTACTTGGTCTTTCTTAAGTTCAAGTACAAGGTCTCCTCTATAAAATGTTTGTTCATCTGCTGTTAGTGTGTAGGCTCCTGGTTTAACATATTGAAAATTCTTGTAGTGTTCAAACTCATCATGAGCTTCATGGTAGTCAGTAATCTTTCTGTCAATAATCCAGTATTGTTTCTGTAGGTCTGGTTCGAAAGCATTGGCGATATAGAAATCTTCTACTGCGATAATCTTCTGATAACAGTCATCGTATAGAACTCTTTTCTGTTTCTTGGTCTTAACCTTACCCGTAGTAGCATCAAACTTCTCAGGAACTTCCATATCTACTTCCTGTCTCATATAACCTTCGTATACGATACAAGTTCCTTTAACGGCTGTCTCTAAAGCATTAGCAAAGAACTTTGAATCTCCATTCTCTGCATTGAGAGAGTATTCATTAGCATCTCTAAGGAATTGTGCGAACTGCTTAGACTGGATATTAAGTTTAGTATTGACGGCAATAATCTTTGGCTTAGCTACCGATAAGGCAACCTTAACCAAATAACCTATAACCGCATTACGAGTATAGTTTAAAAATATCTGAGACTGTGTTGAATCTAAAAGAGGGTCTTGTGCTGGGATGTAACCATTCCAACGCTTTGTCCAATCATCAATCTTGTCAATTAAAGAGTCCCCATTGAAGTAATTGTATCCTTTTTGGAGGATGTTACGGCCCTTGACATAGGCTTCCATTACTGTTTTACGAGCTTTTCTATCTGCTTCGTTGTCAATAAACGATAAGATAGTATCTTCAGGTGATTTTTGTTCTGCCATATTTAAAATAGTTTAGTAATTGAGAATAATTATACCATACTTGAAAGAAGTTGTCAATGTCTTTTTAAAAACCTTTCGAATTTCTTTTTGTTCTTAGTGTAGAAATCGAACTGCTTTAAAGTAGCTTTCTCTTCGGAGTACAATGGGTCAATTGGGTCTTTAGGAATATCCCAAACCGCCAAAGCAATTGCCATTGTTGTATCGTCATGTTGAGAATCAGGACATGCTATTCGAATCTTTCCTCGGTCTGTCAACTGATATTGAAATGATTGTAGTTCTGAAATTACAATAGGGTCGTTGGGAATCTTAATCTTTTGTTGTTCGATTAGGAGTTTTAAGTTCGTTAGAAGGTCCTTACGAGATTGCTCTGTAAATATAAAAGGTTCAAGTCTTGGTACTCTTTGAGACAAGTCATCAAATATAGGCTCTCCGACCCCTGTAGAGTCCATTATGCAACGTGCTTTGTTATAACGTAGGTAGGTAGCCTCCGCCTTTGCTTTCTGCAAATTATAGTCAATTTGGTTGAATCTATCAGGCTTTAAAACTTTGAAAGTAGTTAAGTCGAATGGTGCAAAGACTGTATAGTCGTTAACCTTAGCCCAGTCCATTCCTATTTGGTATCGTTTACCTTTACCTACAAGGGCATCTTCTCCTTTACCATCCCATAAGACATGTTCTAAGCCTTTAAAGAATGTACCTGCTCCTTCAAGGAACTCTACTTCGTACTCTTGTTTAAAGAAGTCTTCTGTAGTGGTCTTACGAGCCTCTTCTAAGTCTTGGTCTCTAATGATTCCAGACTCTGAAGCCTTTAGTTTATTAGCATACCATTCAGATTTAGAGCCTTTCTCTTGCATCTGTTGTTCTGCATACTGGAATTTATTGAATAAGTCTCGTCTTCCTTTAGGTGTACCAACGAACCATACCCATGCGTTGGGGTTAGCAGTTACGATTGGTTGTACGATAGCAGACCATACCTCTGGTTTCATGTCATCATACTCATCGAACACTACACCTTTAGGGTTAGGACCTCGAAGAGAATCAGGGTTATCAGCTCCCATGATATATAGAACACTTCCATTCTTAAATGTCAAATATAGTTCAGAGTTATTACGCTTATCCCAAATGTCTTGAGGGACATACTTAGCTCCCATCTCTGGGTCTTGCCATATAATCTTCTTTGCTTGACCAAGATAAGGGGCAACGTACCAATAGGTTCCTTGGATAGCTTCGGCCCATCTAATGAGTTCATTAAGAGCTAACGTGGTCTTGTGCCCTTTTCTGTGCCAGACCAGGCATTTAAACCTTGCAGGGTTCTTTAGAACTTCTAATTGATGCTTTTCTGGTGTGAAATTCATTTATTAAAACCCAAAGGTTTCTCTTTCTCTGGAGGAGTTAAAGACTCTTCAATCTTATAAATACGCCCTTTCTTAGAAAGAGCTTCTACTATATTCTTTGCAGTAACTTCAATAGATATTAAAAATAGTTTATCTTTAGAGTCTTGTCGTGCCATGTGAAACATTATAACATAATTATTAACAAAAGTAAACTCCTTATATAATAAAAAAAATAAAATTCAGTATTTCAAAATCAAATTCTCTAATAGGCTATTGACATCAATGATTCAATGTGTTCCAATTTGCTTTAGTTGATGAAAAAAATAAAATGAATACAAATGATTATAATGATAGTCAAGGGATAGCTATGGTGATACTACGGATAAACTATTATTGTCTACCAGATAACCAACTTGAAAAGCGTGTTTTCTAACATATATATTATAGTTTGTCAATAGACATATATATTTATTAGTGTCAATATATTTGGTCATCAATTTGACCCCTGTATATTTCTATGTCTTTAACACGATTATATCAATGTGTCAAGTAATTATTAGTGTATCAAATTACACCATTGAATTAACTATTTGTCAAGTCTTTATTCTTCTTCATCTGTAATGCTAAGAAATCATCACTACCATATATAACTACATTTGTCAAATGACTATGATTGTCCGTTGATTTACCATTTAATAGTTGCAAATCATGGTTAAGATTTTTTAATAAGTTGTTTAAATCAAATAGTTTTTCATTGTCTAAGTCCTTTGATTGTAATGCGTTAATAGTTTTATCTCTTAAGGCAATCATTTTGTTAATTGCAGGGTTAAGAGTATCAATATAACTTCTAGCTTTTGTAGCTTTCATAGCCTTAGCACTAGAAAGAGAATATCCATTTTTAATCTGTATCTCTCTAAGGTTTACAGGCTTACCTTGACTTACCTTTTTAATTACATCTAATGCAACTGATTTAGCTTGAAAACTATTGACTTTATGGGGTTTATGTTGTTTCGTAGTCATTTTAACATTATATCATTGATTATAATTTATGTCAATGATTTATTCATACTTACTAGCGAGGATACCGCTTAACGTTTTTTTAACATATTTTAATTGTCTGAGTGTATTATCTTATAATTAAAGCTTATCAGCAAAGCTATTTAATCATTACCCCATTACTGGGCGATTGAGGGACGGTATCAATTCCCCTTTAATATTTCGATAATATGTTGGTTGTTTATATTATAGCATACTTTTAAGATAATATCAATATAGTTATATCTATTATTTGACGTTATTGTAATTTGTGTTATAACTATTAAATTATAGAGTTATCCACATCTATATGATAGTATTTAGAATTTTTGTTATATACTGTCTATAACAGGTCGATAGTTGATTATTCAATTAAAAGAAATAACATAACATCACAATGACAAAAAAAGATTATGTATTGATAGCAAGCGTATTAAACGAATTATTAGATGAAGGAGATAACGATATGTTAGACGGAATAGCAGGGATTGAAAAAGTAGCAAGAAACCTATGCTATGTATTTGCTAACAAAAATCCTCTTTTTAATCGTTCAAAGTTTTTATCAGCTTGTGGGATAACAGAATAGATATGGACTATAAAAACTATAAAAGCAGATTAAAAGGCAAGTTATCAAAGGACACTACTCAATTTATTGATGTCTTTATAGCCTTTGTATTGATAACTATTATTATCTTAACAATATTAAAATGATTAAAGACTTAGAAAGCGAGGAAATAGAGTTAAAAAGCGTTAGTGATGTCAATTTACTTGATTTTGATGATGATTACTCAGACTTTGACATACCAAAGGAAGTAGCAAGGAGAGCATTACAAGATTTTATTGACTTACAAAAAGATGAAAACTATTAAAAAAGAATACAACATATATACCTTTTTAGAGGACGGCACAATGTTTAACTCTTAAACCTTTCTTAGCTCCTATAACTCGTTTGTGGGAGCAATAGAGAGCATGAGCTTTCTACACCTTGCTGGTGGTGTTCATTAATAATTAAATATGTACATTATGAAACACTTTACAATAGGTATAACCTTAACTGATGATTTTACTGCAAATGATTACAGTGATTTTATCAAAAAAGAATATGAGCTATCAAAAAAAGAGATAGCAAAATTAAAACCCGCTTATTTGTTTAATCTTGATGAGAATATTAAGTATTGGCAATTTGAGGGCGATTGCGTGCTTTTAAGTGAGAAAATGGATAACTATTATCATTTATCATCAACGAGTGTATTAAATAAGATTGATAACGATAAAATTATTGGTTTTCTTGACTCTGAAAGTAACGAGATTGATTTAATTTAATTCTATGAGGTTATACGCAATAGCAACGAGCCAAAGCACAAGTAAAGGCATAGGGGATAACAACGAGATAGAAATAGAACTAAAAGACAAAAATAACAGGGTGGCCATTTTACAATTTAAATATATTAAGAATGAGCCGAAACTGTTTATTAAAGTTAAAGGAGTTCAAAGAGAAATAATGTAAACAGCCAAAAGCAAAATAATGCAAAAGGCACAATCTACCAGCGGGATTGTGTCTTTTTTTATTACCTAAATTCTCACACAATAACATTTTTGTCAAATATAGGCTTGACAACATTTCAAAAGTACTTTGATAGAAAATTTAAAAGTTGAAAGAATGTCAAGTGATAAGGAATGGGTAAATCTATAAACCATTTTGGACTTTTGGACTATAATATGATTTTAAAAAAGAGCGAAATTTTGAAATCCTAAACTTACCTCTCGAAAGCCCATTTATATACATCAAAGACCTTGATTCTCCGTGAAAAACCAAGGCCTTCAAAATAGCCTCTCGAAAACCCTAGTATTTCAGGAGAACTTTAACAAAATCAATATACTTCACATTGTTCTTAGTGACTCTCTCTTGTTCAATGTAGGTAATGAAGGACACAGCGTTAGTATGTTGCTTGTCATTCCTAGCCCATTTAGCTTTCTCAGCTCTTATTCTTCTTTGATTAATGTGTTTGGTCATTCTATTTGTGTAGTTCGTTTATAACTTTATCATATTGATTAAAATCACATCTTAAAGTCTCACAAAACCATTTCTCCACTCTAGTTGCTATCTGGTGAAAATCATAATACGGGCAACGACTACTGTTCCCAGGTTCTTCTTCGCCAACAATATCAGGATATTCTTCTCTCATTTTTTCAAATGCAATATCAAAGTCATCAATCTGATTCATAGGCATACCACAACTTCTAACTAAATAAACTTCAAGAAACTCATGCAAAGCCACCAAAATATCGTAGTGAGGTCTTGTCTTTGAAACATAGATATGAACTTCGTTTTCATTTTCAGTATAATTACCAGGCGTTTCGTAAATTTGTTCTGAGTGGTCAATAAAATCTATTACAATTCTCTTTGAGGGTACTTCTGGTATTCCTTCTAAAAGAAGTTTTTGTGTATCGTCAGCAGTCATTATTTTATTCTAAGTCTTTAGGGTCAATAACAATAGCATCGGTAACTTTAGGTTCAGTCACATCAACTTTAGGACTTTCTTCTAAAACAACCTTAGGTGTTTCCTCTTGAGCAATAGATGAATCATATTTCTTTAGGTCAACTAACTGAATGTTAACATTAATCTTTGTAGAAGCACCAATGTTATCTTCTGCTACCATAGCAAATTCATATTTCTTCAAAATGTCTTGAATTTCTTTTGAGCAAATATCTGCTCTAACTGCACGTTCTTGTTTTATTTGTTGTTCTGATTGCATATTATTTTTTTAGTCTATTAACAACTTCTGTACTAAAATAAACTTCACCATCGTCGTATTCTCCTGTTATTTCTGCAACAACATCAAGATTAAGATACCTAGAAAGTGCCTCAAATTTAGACTCTAATTTCTTCAAATCTTTATTCAACTTACAAACCTTTTTGTTTTTAAACATCGTGGTTATTTATTAGACTTTTAATAAAGTAATTGTAACATATATATATTAAAAAGCAATCCCCTAAAGTGTGGATAACTATTCTTCTAAAATAGCTTTCAATCTATCGTAGTTTGCAATGTAATAGTGTACATCAGCTTTCACATATTCATCTTTGGTTTTATCCAAATCAATAAACCATTCAAGCCCTTTCTTATTAACAATCACTGAAGCCCAATAACTTTCATTCTGGTGAAGTTTAAAGTGGCACGAAGAACAGAGTGGAATTAAATTTTTCAAATCATAGCGAAGTCTTGTGCTTTTACTTTTGTGGCAATGGTGATGAGCAACTTGAGTAAGATTTCCACAAAGTAAACAATTAGGAAATTGTTTTATAATAATTGGACTAAGAATATTATCACACTTAGTTCTAGCTGTTTTGACTGATGGTAGTTTCTTCATAGTTAAAGTTTAACACTAAACCTTAATTATGTCAATATTGAATTTAAAGTTAAAAAGTGTATAATCGTTTTATGTTAAATATCGCAGACCTTCTAAAAAATAGAGAAGTGGAAGTCCAAGAAAACGACTATAAGAGTTGGCGAGACCAAATGATTAAAGAAACTGTGATTGCTGTAAATAATTTACGCAAAGGAACTAAGTACGAAAAGAAAGTTGAAACACCAGCTAACCTTGCCAAGCGAATAAATATGAATAAATTTTTAGCAGGAAAGAAAAATGATTATGTGTTGGACAATTTGATTAAAGAATGTAAGAGACAAGGAAGCTATGCGTTATTATATTGGTATCTAAGACAGAAGTAATATGTATAAATCAACTAGAAAAGAAAGAAAAGTTCCATGTTCAAAATGTGGAGAAACTTGTATACGTTCAACTTTAAGAAAAGCTGTATGTAGTGATTGTATCAAAAAAAGACAACTAGAATATATAATCAAGAATTACCCTAAAATTTATGGAAGAGAATACAAAGGACCTTTAAAAACAAAGACTGTTAAATGTGATTTTTGCCCTAATATGGTTGAAAGAAAGATAACAAGTGGAGGTGTTAGATGTTACGATTGTAGAATGAAAAGAGAGAGAAAGAAGGCTGTAAAATGGTATTACATGAATAAAAAGAGACAAATTGAGCTTGGAAAACAACGATTAAAGGAGTTTTCCACACATTTGCTTGCAATTTAAATTCAGGTATGGTATAATATTGGTGCAGGTGAAGTTCACTTGCCAGGGTTACCATACGTAAAGAAATTCATCAACGTGTGGTCATCGCCTAAAAACGATTGTCACACCCTGATGGATTTTTTTGTTTTATAGTCTCACCAAATCTACACGAGATACTTAACGGACTTGAAAGAGTTAAGGGAACGTGGACAAGCGGATACCTCATCGGGGAGAAAGCGAAGTTCTTTTAAAATTAAATACACTAATTCTATTCTTTCTTTAAAGACTTAGGATTGATTCAAAGAAAAAACACATCGATTTCTCTTTGAAAGGAAACGTCTTGGGTGGTTGGTTTATGGTATATACCATTGGTGAATACTTATTAGTTAATTGAAATTACATGAAGGAAGAAGAAACACATATTAAATATAAAGGAAAATGTATTAAGATGCACGAAGATACTTGGAAGAAATTGATGTTAAAGAGAAAGAAAAGTGGATTGTCGTGGAATTTGTATTTATTAGAATTGATGAATAAAAAATAGAAACTTGACAAGTTATATCTAATATTTTATAACACTTATCCACAGTTGACATAAAATGTTCTGAGTATATACTTAAATTATTAAAAGATAAGTCGTACATTTATGAAATTATCAATCACGACAATATATGAGATTGGAGATAAGAATTATTTAGCTAAGACTCCTGTTGATATTCAAAGTATTGCTGAAGCTAAAGGAGTTCTTGACCAGCATGATGAAAAATGTGGCTCAATAGAGAGACAAATCATTAAATACATTGAAGCTTTTGATGCTGAGATTGAACAAGAAGCAGGAAGATTAACTCAATCAAATGACTAAACGAATTTCAATCAAAGAATATGTCAAAGGAACGAATCTCATTCCATTACAGAATATACAAGAGATTCTAAGACACCAAGTTAATAAGGAGGCAAATGCTTTCTGGTCGATGAGGCAAGATGAGATAGAGGAATATCCTAAGCCTTTAAAGATGAAGACGACAAAGGTAGGATTATATGGATTATTCAGTAAAATATTACCATAATGTTTAAAAAAGGAGATAAAATTAGAAGAATAAGTAATAGAGAGATTTTTACTGTAAAAGGAGTTTATGGAGAACTAGAATATGACAAAAGAAATTTCAGTGATGCAGAAAAAGGTGTTTTGCTAGATAATGATTGGTGGGATTATAAAGATAATTTTGAACTCGTAGAAGAAAAATGTGAAGGGCGTGTAGATGTATTTAAACAAATTTATTCTGATTTTATTCCAGTTTCTAAGAATTTCTGGGGAAAGTCATTATTAGATTGTAGAGTACAAGGGAGTTGGGAGAATCAAGTTTATAAACCAAAGAAAACAATTATGTCAAAAATAACAACATTTGCAAAGAATCTAGTATTATCAGCCGATGAGAAACTTCTAAGAAAGTTTGGATTAAAGAATGAATGTGGTGAATACACATCAGATGCAAGAGAATTGGTCATTGAGAAGTTGATTGCTGATAATCAGGCTTATTTGATTGATACAGCAAAAGCATTGGAAGTAGAGGAAAAGAATAAGTAGTATGTAGGCCCTCTTGGGCTTACTAGAGGGATTTAATGCCTTCTGGAAAGTCCGAGAGATTCATCACCCCACATTAAAAGTTAATTAAATTAAAATGTTTAGAAATAACAATGAAATAATAGTTCAAACTCAAAAAGAGTTTAATAAAATAAAAGATACATTTAGTGGGGTAATTAGAATTACTGAAACAAAAGAATCTATATCAGTAAATAGGCAATTTTGTAACGCAAATATCTATGTCTATGGCAATGCAACGATTGAGTCTATCTATGGCAATGCAACGATTGAGTCTATCTATGGCAATGCAACGATTGAGTCTATCTATGGCAATGCAATGATTGAGTCTATCTATGGCAATGCAACGATTGAGTCTATCTATGGCAATGCAATGATTGAGTCTGTCTCTGGCAATGCAACGATTAAGTATGTCTATGGCAATGCAACGATTAAGTATGTCTCTGGCAATGCAACGATTGAGTCTATCTATGGCAATGCAATGATTGAGTCTATCTATGGCAATGCAACGATTCTTCTCCTTACAGGTCTTGCTTCAATAGTTTTATTATATTCAGCAAAAAAAATCGTAGCTAAAGGAATGAACTTAATAAGACAAATAGGAACAAAAAAAATAGATATTGAAATGACAAAATCTGTAACTTTTGTTCAGATAAAAGAAACTTTTGAAACAAATCCTACTATTGAAATGTTCTCAAAGATGTATCCAGTAGAAAAAAATAAGAAAAAAGTAATTCTCTACAAAGCAGTACATAAAAAAGATGATTATTATTTCTCTGATTATAATAAAAACTTTACTTATAAAATTGGAGAAATTAAAGAAGAAAAAAATGATGATTCAAAAAATTGTTCTTGTTCTTATGGTATTCATCTAGCACATAAGAATTGGGCATTACTATTTGGAAAAAGTTGGAGTGATATGGCTATCATAGAATGCGAAACAGATATAAAAAATATTGTAGTTTCTACTGATTGTGACGGCAAACTTAGAACATCAAAAATAAAGGTCATTCGAGAATTACCAGAATCAGAATACTAAAATGAAAACAACTTTCGAATATGAATATATGAGAGAAATAAAATTTAGAGCGTGGGATAAAGATAATGAGTTTATGGTTCTTCAAGAAGGTTTGATGGACGAAAATAATTACTTTTTTAATTTTACTAATTTTGGAAAGTTAGAATTGTTACAATTAAACGATGATGACGATGATAATGGTATAAAAAGCACAAGAACTGTAAATTGCGTTTGGATGCAATACACAGGCCTCAAAGACAAAAACGGAAAAGAGATATATGAGGGGGATATTATAAATTGGACTCACGGTGGTGAAACGGTTGATAAAGGAATAAGTCAAGTCGTATTCAATCAAGACGAATGTGCTTTTGAAGAGTGGGAAGTGGGAAAGAAAAACGGCTTTTCTATCGGTATGCTTTGGGAGATTGAAATCATCGGCAACATTTATAAAAACCTAGATTTAATTAAATAATATGTCAGAGCCACAACAAAAACTATGAAAATAAAAACAACAGGTAAATCATTAAAAGAACTTAAAGAAATTTACGGTACGGGTTCAAGTGGATTTTATCCGCAATCTTGGTATGAAAATGAAAGTTTCTATACTGAAAAACCAGAAGCAGGAACTTACGAAATTGAATTTGATAGAAAACTTTGCAATAAAACCTACAAAGAACAATTAAAAGAGCTTCCTAAAGGATTTAGCCCCACTCATCCTGCAATAATTGTAGAAGCAATTTTATCTTATTTCAAAGAAACTGGAGAAAGACTTTTAGAGAATTGGTACGTTAAAGGTGATACTCTCGTCTCGGTCGGTGACCGCGTCCTCGTTGGCCGCTTCGATGACGGGGGTCTCGGCGTCAGCGGCTGGCTCGACGACCGCCGCGTTGGCGTCGTGGGCTTGTCGGCGTCCCGGAAGTTAGAAATTGGAAACCTTGAATCTCTTGACACTTTTGAATCTTTGAAACTTGAATCGGCAATAAAAATAGTTAAGGATGCAGGTTATCAAATAAGCAAAATAATATAATGTCACAACAAAAAACAGAGAGTGTGAAAAAAGCAATGAGTAAAATGAGAGAATACTCTGACGGAGAAGATAAGATGCTAGGAATGATGATTTACCGCATTGATGACAAATCGCTAGAAGATATTTTTTCCCAAAACAACATAAATACTTTAGAGGAGGCTATTGAGAGAATAGAGAAAATGGAAGGAGAATATATGTATGTAAATGATTTTCCAATAAAAGAAGCAGGAAAAGCTCTTAGAAAGTCAGAAGTTTTATCAACCCTACAAGAACTAAAAGGAGAAAAATAATATGTTCAATATAATAAAAGGAATTACAAAAGTAGCCTTAAGCCCTTTAAATGGGGTAAAGGAAATCTATGATGATATTACAGGGGAAAATTCAGATGAAGCTCAAGGAATATCAATTTTAACTACTGGAATTTCCTCTATCGTAAAAGGAACTGCAAAAGGTATTAAAAGTGGAGTTGAAGATATATTTGAAGATTAAGAACTAAAAGGAAAGAAATGAAAGATAAAATACTCAAAATAAAAATATACCTTAGTGAATATATGACTTTCTACACTGGTTTTCTTGATTGGAAAGAACAAATTTGGGATAAAGACTTAGATGAAACAAATTGTTGCGACGGTAATATGTGTTGTTGTGGTGGTAGAACATTACGAGATAATTTAAAAGCTAACCTACAATAAGTAAAGAAATGAAAGAAGCAATACAAAAAGCAAGAGAGGGAGGATATACACTCCAAGGAAAAGGCACAGGATTTACTGTTATGCTTTCGGTAATAACAAATGATTATATTTTTGACCACCTACTAGGAACACAAGTACCTATTGAACGAGTTTATCTTGACAGAGATTTTTGGTATTACTTAGGTAAACAACAAAAATGGCAATCAATAGATACCGATAGGGCAAAATGGATACCTTGGATTTCTGCTTGGCACAATTTTATAGACCACCTAGCGGAAGGAAAAGATATAGATTCATTTTTTAATAACCTACTTAAATAAAATGACCCACTCAAACAATATAGAGGAGAAGAAAGGAGAACTAAAGATTGAGGTGATTGATACTTATAGCAATGAAGGTATTTGGCTTTCAAGTTCTATAAATGGAATACCTATATTTATTCCAAAAGAACTACAAGAAAAGCCTTTAGTTCAAATTTTACCTTTTGATAATATAAAAGATTGTAAGTGGATAATGACTAAAAAGTGTATTACTAAAGAAGAATTTAATAGCTTATACCCCGATTTTCATGTCAAACAATAACCTTAGAGAAGAGGAGATTTTAAAAGACCAACAAGGGGAGTAAAATATGCAACTATACGAAATACCAAAAGGTTCAAAGATACAAGTTACTATGACAAGTGGTAAAAAATGCTTTATTACATTTCATCATCTTGATGGTATGTATTCTTATTGCACACTTGAAGACGGTGACCCAGACAATGTAGTTCACTTAGCAGGATTTACTGAACTTAAAAAAGTCGATAATTATTATGAGATAATTGAGGAAACAAATGACAAGTGAAGAAGGACAAGATAAAGTATTAAAAGTAGGACTTCTATGGAAAGACTTTCTGTATTGGAAGAGTGGAAAGAGATTCTATGAAGACACAGGAAATTATGAAGTGGTCGATGAGAAAGATATTAATGAATTTATAAAATATGGAAAACAAAAAACAGTATAAAGAAACACAGTTAATGTTGATAGCATTTGCTCATTACATCAACACACACAAAGGAGAAAGATTTTGGCAAGCATTAAAGAATTGGAATCAACAATTTAATAAGGATGAACATTATATTCTAACATCATCAAGTGTTGATTTTGAGAAAGGTATCTGCAAAGATTTTAAAGATACATTCTGTAGAGGAGCTGGGGATAACGTACTTGAATTTTTTTAACATTAGTGCTATTATAACTATATGAAAGCAAGAGAAGTTAAAAATGAAAATATAAGAATATGTGAAATTTGTGGAGAAACATATTTTAGGACAGGAAAAAGAAAATCTGCGACTTGTTCTTTAGTTTGTAAAGCTAAATATAATACTAAAATACAGACAGGAAAAGAAATAAAAAAATACGGAACATATAAACCTTGTATCACTTGTAAAGAAATAATGTATGTTAATAAAGGAAGAACAAATAGAACAAAATATTGTTCAATGAAATGTAGAAATAATGACCCAAAATCTTTTATGAAACTAAAAGGTGAAAAAAATCATAATTGGAAAGGAGGAAAACAATTAATAAAAAACTATATTTTTTTAAAAAGTCCTGACCATCCTTTTAAAAATAAAGGTGGATATGTTGCAGAACATAGATTAATTATGGAAAAAAAGATTGGTCGTTATTTAACTAAAGATGAACAAGTACACCATATAAATGCAATTAAAACCGACAATAGAATAGAAAATTTAGAAATAGTTATGAAGAATACACATTTTGGAGTTATAAAATGTCCACATTGCTTAAAAGATTTTAAAATAAAATAATGAAAATAAAAGTAAAAGAAGATATATTTGAATTTAATGAAACTAATCATAGTTATAAACTTAATGGGATAAAACTTCCTGGTTGCACAACAATTTTATCTATGATTTCAAAGCCAGCTCTTATCCAATGGAGTGCCAATGAGACAGCAAGATATATTAGAGAGAATTGTTTTCACAATCACGAAGGATATAAAGTTAATGAATCAGATTTAATTGAAGCATCTAAAGCTCATTCTAAAAAGAAAACAGATGCAGGAGATTGGGGAACTATAGTACACAAAGGAATTGAAGTATGGATTAAAACAGGAGGATGTACAGGAGGAATAATCACAGATGAAGTAGAAATCAAAGGAGAGATATTTAAAATACAAGAAGACCATAAAGTAGCTATTGAACAATTCATAACATGGGCTAAATCTAATAATGTTAAATTCTTAGAGTCAGAAAAGATTTTATATTCTAAAGAAATGAATTGTGCTGGTACTTGTGACTTTGTTTGTGAGATTGATGGAAAGATATTTTTAGGTGACACAAAAACTTCAAGTAATATTTACGAAGAATTTTTTTACCAAACTGCTGCATATTCAGCGATGTTAAAAGAATTAGAATTATATACAATTGAAGGAATGGTAATAGTTAATTTAAAGAAAGATGGAACATTCAAGGTCGAACAAAATATGGATGTAGAAGGAAATTTAGAAGCCTTCAAAGCGGCATTGGTTTTGTTTAAGAAAAAAAATAACAAATAATATGGAAAGTGAATTAAATAGACACCAAAGAAGAGTTAAAGATTGGAAAGAAAGACATAAGGATTCAATTGATAGAAAAAGAAGAATAAATGAAGAAGAAGTTAAAAGAAAGAAAGCGTGGATTTTAAAACAAGTTAATAAAAAAACTAAATAACAAATAACTACAATGATACAAGCATCAGCACAAATTAAAAAATATGACCCAACACCAGCAGGAACATTTCTTGCAAGATTAATTAAAGTAATCCAGATTGGAACAATTGAAGGTTCATACATGGGAGAGAAGACAATGACAAATAAAGTTCTCTTAGCTTTCGAACTTCCAACAAAGACTAAAGTATTTAAAGAAGAAAAAGGACCTCAGCCAATAATGCACCAACAAGAATATACACTTTCAATGGGAGCAAAAGCAAACCTACGAAAGATTGTTGAAGGATTGATTGGTGTAACACTTACAGACGTTGAGGCATACGCATTTGATATTGAGAAACTTGCAGGAACACCTTGCTTACTTACAATCAAACACAAGACTTCTAAAACAGGAAACGTCAGAGGAGAAATTTCATCTGTTAGTCCACTAATGGAAGGACAGACTTGTCCAGAGAAAGTTAATCCTATTGTAACTCTATCATTCTCAGACTGGAATCAAGGAATCTTTGAATCTCTACCACAATTTCTACAAGAAAAGATTAAAGGTTCTGAAGAATATAAAAAGAAGTTTAGTAATCCTGTTGTAGAAGGAGAAATCTCTCAAGAAGATGCCGATTATCTTACTAAAATGAGAGAAGGATATAATGCTCAGATTGATAAGTCTGATGATATTAATGTAGAGGATATTCCATTCTAATGAAACCAACTAAACAACAAATTGAGAAGATGCAGAAGGGTAAAGAAGAATCTAAACCTAGAGAAGTCTTTAAAATCAAAGGTTGGATAGTAACTTGTGATAAATATAATTGGACAACTCATAAAGGAAAATTAACATACTATTTCTCTACTTTAGAGAACGCTTTATATTATATTCAGATGATGGAAGAAAGAAAAGTCGAAGGAGAAATGGCAGAAGTAGTAAATAAGCTAGTTTTGAGTCGAGAGAAGTTCCTAGAAGGCCTCCTGCACCTGCTACAAGGTCAGCCACAGCCTTTAGATGCTCGACCCTTACATAGTTGCCATAATAGCTAATTAATCGCTTAAAAGTCGTTATAGACAAGAGAAATGATAAAAATTCAAGCATATTTAACAGGATTTTCAAGAAAAGCAGATAGGAGTTGTTCTATCCGTTTCGAAACACAGGAAATATCATCTGAAGAGCTATTAGAGTTAGATAAACACTATGGAGACTTTGGGTGGCTAGTGTTCAACCAGAATCAAATTGAGACTATGGATATTCCTACTGAACAAGCTGAGGATAAGAATAAGACACCTAGTAAGAGATTGAGAAATTCACTATTTGTACTATGGAAACAGAGAGGAGAGACTGGAGACTTTGAATCCTATTATCGCACTCAAGTCGAGAAATTTATTAATGTAGTGAAGTCTAAATTAGATTAATGTTCCTTGAAAATAATGAATAAGCAAAAAATGTTATTGTTCGATATAGAGACTTTTGCAAACTTAGGTTATACATGGGGACGTTGGGAACAGAACGTAATAGCCTTCCAAAAAGAAGGATATATGCTAACATTCGCTTATAAATGGCTTGGAGAGAAAACAATCCATGCAAGAGGTTTACCAGACTTTCCAATGTATAAGAAGGATAAAGAAAATGATAAACAATTAGTTACAGAACTATGGGATTTATTTAATGAGGCAGATGTGATTATAGGTCATCATCTTGATAGTTTTGATATTCGAAAGTCTAATGCGTTCTTTGCTAAAGCAGGTTTACCTCCACCAAGTCCTTATAAGACAGTAGATACCAAGAAGATTGCAAAGAGATACTTCTTCTTTAACTCAAACAAGTTAGATGATATTGGAAACTATTTAGGTTTAGGAAGAAAGATTGATACAGGAGGATTTGATTTATGGCTTGATTGTAGAGCAGGAGATTTAAAGGCTTGGAAGAAAATGTTGAAGTACAATAAGCAAGATGTTGCTCTTTTAGAACAGGTTTATCTTAAATTACTTCCTTGGATTAAGAATCATCCAGACCAAGGACTTAAAGGAGAATGTCCAAACTGCGGTAGTTCCCATTTGAATAAGAGAGGAATACAGATTTCTAGGAAGGGTAAGTCTCAACGTTTACAGTGCATTAACTGTGGTGCATGGAGTAGTTTAAAATTAAAAAATGGATAAAGAATATTTAATTTGGTTAGCAGGTTTTTGGGAAGGTGAAGGTAGTTGTGGATATTATCCTGATAAAAAAGGAGGTGTTGGAAGAATAACTTTTACTGTTAACCAAAAAGAAAGACAATCTTTACAGGAGATACATGATTTTTTTGGATACGGTGCTGTTTCTTGTGGAAGAAAAGGTACATCTAAAGAATGTTACGCATACTTTACTTCTAGTAACAGTGCGATGTATATTTTAGAATTACTACTTCCTTTTATGAGAACTGATAGAAAAATTAAACAGGCTGAAGATGCTATTAAAAATTGGAAGTGTCGAAAACAAACAAAAGAATTTAAAGAAAGATTTTCTAATTTTCAAAGAGAAAAAGCTTTAAAAGCTAATAGAAATTCTACTCGTAATAGATTTTCAAAATAAAACAAAATGAAAACAGAAAAACAAATAATTGAAGAATTTAAATTAAGATTCTTAAAGAAACTAAAGAAGAAGGTTGTAAGCGAAAGAGTGATGAAAGCAGCAGGAGATAGTGCTAGAAACGCCTTTGATGGATATAATGCTTGTGTAAAAGATGTTGAAAAGATGGTTGCAAAGTTAGACTAAATGTGGTACAATGATAGTAGGTAGATTATAAACTTATAATTAACTAACTAAAATGAATTACAACGGAACATATATCTCAATCGCAGCTCTAATCGTAGCAGGACTTAACTATTTTGGAGTTGTTGTTGCTCAAGATACAGCAGTACAAATACTAGCAGGATTAGTGGCTCTATATGGAGTTATTAATCAAGCGGTAGCACATAAACAACTAGGAGTTGCAGCAGGAATTGTGCGTGACTAGTCTTTACAGACGATAAACAGTTCTACTATGAAAAACACACTAACAATAGCTCTAATCGGGCTATTTTTGGTCTCATATTGCTTTGCAGATACTACTATAGCACCTGTTAAAGTGATTCCACCACATGAACCAACTATTAAAGAATTAATTGCTATTTATGCAAATAAGTATGATGTATCAGAATCTATGATGCACAAAGTGATTAAATGCGAATCAGAATATAAACCTAAAGCATTAGGAGATAACGGACACGCAAGAGGATTAGTTCAGATAAATGATATTTGGCATCCAGAGGTATCTAAGTCAGATGCTTATAACCCAGAGTTTGCAATAGAGTTCTTAGCTAAAGGATTGGCAAATGGAAATGGACATGAATGGTCTTGTTATAGAAAACTTACTTGACAAGAAGATTAGGATATGATATAATATTATCAAGCCAGAAAGTCCTGGAGAATAGACTTAGAAAGATGATTTCACTTAGCCCTAGCATTAATTTGTTAGGGTTGAGTTTTATATAATACCTCTAAATTTTTCAATAATTGTTTTTTCTCTATGACAATTCGGGCATAAAACTTGCATGTTTTCAATATCTTTCTCTTTTATATATGTAGAATGAGGTAGTTTATTAGTATTTCTTCTTAAAGGTATTATATGGTCAATATCAAAGAAAGAGTACTCTCCTGGCCTATTTAAACCACATTTTGTACAGGTAAAATTTGATTTATCAATAACTTTTTTTCTCGTGGATTTTCCATGTAGTAAATCCAATTTTACTTTATCGCACTCACGACAAGAACTAGTTAAACCACCAGACTGTGTTTTAGAAGTTCTAAAATTTTCTATGTTTAAGTCAAATATATTTTTACAAATATAACATTTTCTTTTTCCAATTTTTATTAAATGTTTACCCATTATATGTACCAAAAAAGGCCACACGCTTAGCAGGATGTGGCCATCTTTGGTGCTAAGCTATTAATACAACTATTATAACATATTTATAACTAAAAATCAATACAACAAATCCCCTATCAACCAAGGGGATTTTATCGTTTAATCTTAGGAAAGAGTTTCAGTCTTGAACCCCGATTAAGTATCTATTATATCAGAATGAGTTAAAAAAGTAAATCATTCTCACACCGACTCTCCGCAATTGAAGAATGGTCTGACGACTCATTGGATTGTCCATTGAAGGACTGAATCGGTGTGGCAGAGTTCCGTTTACGGGCTATTTCAATATAAACATTATCTGCATAGGTCTATATCTAGTCTCCTTGAGCTTCAATTCAGGAGACTTGTATTAAAAATCTACTTAAATTATACTATACTTTAAAAAAAATGCAAGTCCATATTATGTAACTTGCTCATTTATGTCCGAAGTTAGGTTGCCCTAAATTAGGATGTTGTTTCTTGTCTCGTATGAGAGCTTCTGCAAAGATGTTAGCAGTAGCGATAAACCCTCCTTCGAGAGCTTCCTCTACTATCATTCTATCTTCGGAAGAAAAATCCCAAGCAAGCATTAGAAACCGAAGTTGATTTTTCGTCATCATTTGCAAATCTCCTTTCCAGTTACTCTGTTTGAAAGTACATCCAAACAGAAATCTTCCACTATTTGTGGAACAATATCAGTGAGATACCAGTGTTTAAATTGGTTCACAATGAATTGTCTTGACTTAGGCGTTTCTGCATATTCATAAGATAATCCGAAAATTCTCTCTGAACACACGCCAAGTTTTACAGCAGCAAACATTACAATGTCTACATCTTTCATATTTCTCCTTTCAAAGAACATTAGGGGATTGACTACTCACTGATAATCATTAATCCCCATTAGATGCTGGAACATTCGCTTATTCAGCTCTGCCTACAGGCGACCAGATTCATCTAAATTGCGAACAATTTGCTAGGGAGGTCTTTAGACTTTATCATTGAGATTTTCTAAGCAGTCCCCAGCAAGTTGCTAACAATGTTAGCTAACTTTCTATTATAATTATACTCTTATTTTTTCAATAATGCAAGTGTTGATAACTTTTGTTTCAATAGAACTATAAGTTGTTTCATTAAATCTATAAGAGAGTTTTGTAATTTAGTTACATCTGTAGTTCCAATAAAATACATCGCACCTGTGTTTCTATGAGTTAAGAAATCTTCTGTGATAAATCTTACTCCGTCTGGTGAACTCCACTGTCCACTTGAATCTTCGCAAACTAAAGTCTTTACCCCATTTCGTAAAGTGAAGTCTACTGCACAAATAGCGTGTCCCCATTCTATTGGTTGACCATTATAAACTGGAGTTTGATTTGGTTGATTATATTCTTGTGAGTTTGATTCAACCGTAATGACACATTGTCCGTATGCTTGAATAGCTTGTGCGATTTCTTCGATGTTTTTAGGAGTGCAGAACTTATAACCTAAAGCCGCAACTGTAGTATTTAAAGGTCTTATCTTGTTCATTGTGGTTTCACTTTGAAATTGTGAGGGTTCGTCTTTCTCTAAAGCACAATGTTTGTTTTTAAATATGTCTCCTGCGTTTTGAATCCAAGCACCTTGCTCTGGGTAATTGTTTCTCCAAAAATACTCTGATGCAGAAATTTGCACACCTTCTAAAATCTCAATAGCTTTGGCACAACTCTGAAAGACACAACTTGAACTTCCGTTTTGATTACGTTGTAGGTATCTTTTGTATGTAGGTTTTTCTATCCAAGTTACTGGAAGTCCTGCATAATAAAAATTATGTTGATGGTCTTTTGCTTTTTCTTCTTCGCTACGAGTGTCTTTTGCTACTCCATTTTTAATTTCTTCCATATTATTTAATCAAGATTAAAGACATTAAAGCCCCTACTATTAATGTTCCTACTAGAGTTCCCCCGCCTATCAATACCTTCTCTACCCATTTTGAAGCGAATCTATCTTCAGACTTGTCTATAAATGAATCCATTTTCCTACTAAGTTCGTCAATCTTTACTTCGATGTTATCCATTTTTGTTTCAACTCTTATTAGTCTTTCTCCTTCTGATAAATCAATCATCTTATGCAGGAGTTTCCTCTTTAACTTCCTCCGACTTGATTGCTTCTGATAATACTTGTGCTGATTTCATATATTTTTATAATAATTATCTTATAAAAGTGCAGGAATAATTTTCGTATTATTGTCTGCGTCTGTTAATGTTGCTCCTGCACTTCCTGCCACTGTGTGAATGTTTAATGGCTCGTCCCATGCACTAGCTGGACTTGCAAATGTTTTGGTATATCCAAGTGGTAAGGCATTTGTCCAAGAAGCAAGTGTTGAAGTATCAACAGAAATACCTGATGGAAGTCCCACCAATACTTCACCAAGGTAAACATAAGCGTTTGTTCCTGTTGCGTCTGTTGAACAGTTGAGTTCAATTTGAATATCCTGTCGTGTCGTGGTTGGTGTGAAGACTACTTGTAACTGTTGGTCGTTAGTATTACCTGCGGCTACATTTGAAACCACTGTCGTTCCATCATAGGTTACTTTAAGAGTTGGTTTAACATGTACACCAGCGTAAAAAGCTGCGTTGTTTATCTTTACACGCAAAGTTACTGTTACTGTCTTGTTCTGTACGTTACCAATTGTTGTAACCCCTCCGTTATCTTGGTACGCGAGTAGGTTTGTAGTACCGCTATATGGTGCAAGTCTCATTCCGAATTGACCAGCGGAAGCTGCACCAAAGGCTGTGCCAGTCCATACTGTAGTATCAGCAAGTCCATATCCTGTATGGGTGATTGTTCCTTCTTGCTGTAACAGTCTGTCGTTGTTTAGTATTTGGTTTTCTGATACGAAAGCGGTTTTTGAACCACTTACAATACCAGTGTTTAGGATAGAGCTTGTTATAGTTCCTTTATAGTTATAGTACGTCATTTGAACAAGAGTGTTGTAGTACTGGTATACATCAGTTTGATTTGCAGTTGATTGTCCGAAACTATCTCCTGTAGAATAACAACCAAAGTCATATCCTGATTGTTGAATACCAACAAGATTATTACTAAATGTGTTGTCTCCCCAATCAGTAATAAAGAATGAAGCGTTCATTACAACTGCACCTGTTCCAGAAGAACCTCCTCCGTTGTGACCCCAGAATCTATTTCTCCTGAATGTAGATTTAACTCCAGAAATTCTAACAAAAGTTTGTGAATTAGCACCTTCATGTTTATTGTCTACATAAGTCCAGTATCCTCCTAGGGCATTTGCTCCACTTCCGTTTACGTCAATGTTTAAGTAAATACAATTTTGTACAATAAAAGGACCTTGTCCATTTCCTGTAAATAGAGTACCGAATCCACCCATTTTTACATGGTTGACATTGTTGAATCTAAATCCTAGTTTTGGTGGGTTTATTCCTTGTCCAGCTCCATCTGTAGGGACAAGTAATGCTGCAAAAGAGTTAGATAATGAAAGAGCAGAACAGTGATAAAAACCATGTTCTATATCAGTACCAATTCTTTGAGTGGTACTTGGCACTCCCTCGGTGGCAAGAATATAAGTGTTTTCTAATTGACAACCTTGAACTACGATATTAGCAAATCTAATTGTACGTTGTCCTGTACCTGAAGCATTTGTTGAGTTCATTTTGAAACCATATCCATTCAAACGAACAACACTTGCACCTTCACCTGTTGTTGCATTGTATGCACGAGCATAAGCCAAGTTCCCTGTAAATGTAATCGAAGTACCTGAAATAGATTGGATAGTATATACAGTAGTATCCAATGCTCCTTTAGCAACATGTTCTCCAATAAATACAGTATCCCCTATATTCCAACCAGTTGTGTCTTTTACGGTGATTGTAGGCTGACCTGCTGCTGCGGCAGCTGCTAGTTCTGTATCTTCGTAAGCTGGAATTTCTCCGTAAATAAACAAGTTAAATCCAGTTTGACTGTTTTGCCTCATTCCTGTGAAACCAGATGATACGTTTGAGGTGTTTGTTCCTACTACCGCAGCGTTCCATTCTATGTTTCCCATAGAAGCGATAGGAATGGGTACACCAGATGTTCCTGCTCTAAATCCTCCTGCTTCTGGCATTATGATAAATCCGTTACATACCACTTTATATGAAGAAACTGGGGTCGGACTCCACATCAATTTACATACTGTTGAAATATCTCGTGTGTCATTTGAACATACCCAACCAGCAATAGAGTTTACAGTATCACTAGCTTGTAAAGCACCTGCCAAAGTCACTGCTGCATTTAGGTACAAAGTATCCATAGCAATAAATTGGTCTTGGTTGCTTGTGAATGTAACTTGGTTATCACACCATGCAGCGTATGAGGGTACTCCAGTAGTTACCATTTTCAAGTTCCATGTACCAGTTCCTGCTGCGGAAGTTATCGAGAAACGCCATATACCCGCTGCGTTAGTTACGGCATAAGGTGTAGCAAAACGAAAAGGTTTTATAAATCCATTGAATGTTGAATAGAGTTCAATGGTATTTGCTGTAAAGTTATACGAAGCTGAAATTTCAAGGTTAGTTAAAGTTTTTGTTGCTCTATCTGTCCATGTTGTACCTCCGACAAGCTCTTGAAGGACTACAGTCACTGAACGAGCCACTGTTGAGTCTGTTGGAATAAGTGGAAGAATAATACCTTTACAGTTTCCTGCGTTGGCAAATGTTACAGGAATAGTATAAGCACTTGTTGAGAGAGCCTGAACCGTTGAAGAAAAAGCAGACAAGTTTCCTGCTTCGACACGGTAAAGACCATTAGCTTGTGTAATGTTTCCGTTGTAGTTCGGGTTTGTGTTATCCGATATTACTATCATCTTGTGTAGGTATTAGTTGTTCTGATAATGTATCGAATTGATTTTGTATCTCTATTTTTCTTTCATCAAAAAATGTCGCTCTATCCTGTAAGGTTTTGAAAATGGTTGACAATGAAGTTGACAATGGAAAGCGGAAAGACTCTTCTGTGTATTGGTCGTCTGTAGTAAAGCCAGCGAAGACAATGACGGTGGTGTCATTTTCTTGGACTGTGTTGGTGATTTGGAAGGTGGTGTTCATATGTTTATTATACTACTGTTAAAAATTCTTGTAATTGTTCTTTGGTATTGTTTCTGTTGCCATATTTATGGTGAAATTCCTTATGTGCCTTTTTAGATAAAGTAATTCCATTTTCTATAGATGTTCTTAGTTCAGGATAAAAAGCAAAATTATGTATATGATGAACAACTAATTTACCTCCTTTTTCTCCAGTTTTTTGGCAAGTAAAGTTATCACGTTCCATACACGCCTTACGCCAAAGTTTCAACTCTGAAGAATTTCTTATTCTTCTATTTTCTGGAGTTATGCCACCTTTCCAAGATTTATTTCTACCTTCTAAAATTCCTTTTAATATTGAATCTCTTTGTTTTCGTTTATGTTCTTCAGAGAATGTCTTACCCAACCAAGGTTTGTTTGGGTGTTCAGTCATAAATTGACTTCTCTTTTGATTAGATTCTTTTGATTGTTTTAACCCTAAACAAAATTTCTTTCCAACTAAATCAGGTCGTTTTTTACCCAGTTTAGCTAGACTCATTTTCTTTTTAGTTTCTTCTGTCATTTTAAATCCTTTTTTCATATATGGTGTATTATACAACACTAAGACTTGTTAATACTCCTCCTGTATACACAGCAGTTTTTGTAATCGTCGCTCCACCTGCTGGATACTGAACAACAAGTTGGTGAAATGTTCCATCTCCGTTATAAGTGATAGTTTTTGTCGTACCATCAGCATAAGATATACCTGTAAGTTTACTAGAAGTATATGAAAAAGTGGGGGCATCTTTAATAGTAATAGGAACAGGACTAACAATTTTTGCGTAGGGTGTGAGGTCAGAAGCTACTACTGTTCCCACACTCCAACTCCTATCTGCTGTAAGGTCATAGGTAGTGCCGTTGATGGTGAGGGTGCGAGAGGTGGGGGTGTAGGTAGATGAATCCACACTTCCGTCTGCTTTAAGGAATTGAGAAGAAGTACCACCTGTTTTTATGAAAGAGTTACTTGACACTGTCAATAAGACTATCTTCTACATAGTCTTCGCCACCAAGGCGTTTATAGAGTGAGATTAATTGTTTCTTTTTAGAGGTCTTCATAGAGGACTTTTTTTATTTCCTCTCTGATAGCTTTCTTGAACTCTTCGTTTTCTTTCTGGAGTTGCTCAATAGCTACAGAGTGTTCTTCGTTTATCTTGTCTAATTTCATTTTAAACTTCTCTTCATTTCTAGCATCATCTTTGAACTCTGGAGCTTCTATATACTTATGATTGATTTCATTGAAACGATGAATAATGGAAGTAGGGTAGACTTCTTTGAAGTCAGCCTTAGTTCGTGTATAGGCTTCTTTAAAAACAAACTTATCTTTGTTATTATAACACAAATCTATCGCTTTAGCAATATCATTATCTGAAGCTGTAATGACACCAAGGTCCCAATCATTTCCTATAGAAACAATCTCTCCATCTTTACCCTTGACTTCATAGAACCAAACGTGTTCTTCTATACCTTCAATTCCTACTCTAACTTCGTGTGATTTATTTAAATTAAACACTCTAATACCAGCACCAAATCTTTTCTTTAGTGGGTTCTTTCCTTCTGCAATCGAAGTGAAGTATTTACCTGCTCCTCCAGACATATCCATCTCTGTTTGACAAGCATCATATCCTAAACGATTACTACAAAATTCTCCGAAGTATAAGTTTCCTTCGTGTAAATATATTGAAATATCCCAAACGAACAAACCAACTCTAGACTTAGCCATCTCATAGATAATTGGGGGGAAAGCAATCTTGTTTATTTTCTCATCCAAGTCTGTAGAGATGATTAAGTTTGTTCCACATCCTACTTGATTACCATTATTATTTGAATCTCCCAGATTCTTTGTTTCAATATCAACATCTGTAAATACAGGTTCTCCATTAAAGAAAACAATCTGTGGTGTAAACTCCACTGGGTTGATTAACTTAGTTTTAAGAATAAGACCACCTTTATCATAAAGAGCTTTGTTCTTTTCTATCTGTCCAATGATTTGAGCTGTAGCTTGTTCTTCTTCATCTGATGTAGGAACAACTGTTGAAACATAGTCTCCTTTAGATTGAACAACATATACTCCTGGGTTTGCTTCTAGGAATCTTATTGCTTCATCTGATTTAGAGAACTCATTAAAAGGAATAAGTTTAATCTCAGGATAATTCTTTTTAACAAAAGCCATAGCTTCGTCTCTGTTCTTTTCAAATTCAAAATCACTTTTCAAAGGAAATAGTCCTTTGGTGAAACCTGCTTTGATTAGAATTTCAGCGTAGAACCAAAGAGAGTTTTTGTCACAAAAAACGAAGTAGTTTTCTTTGTCTTCCACTTTAATAAGTGCCTTGACAAGTTTCTTTGCGGGGACAATCTTGAACATATTTTGGTATTGAGAAAGTCTCATCTCTTTGACCTTTGGGTCTTCAGGAGAGTCTCCATTCTTTAGTTCAGAAACGTCTTGGATTTGTCCTATAGTCACATCGAATCCTTCTCTATGTAGTCCAAAACCAACAGAAAATCCATCCCAACCTTGCGATAAAATTATGAATTTTAACTTGCTTTTTTCTGACATTATTTTGGTACACCAGTTAATCTAGTTTTTAATGCTGATTGTTCTGTAGGTTTAAGTTGAGAAAATGCTCTCTGTAATGATGACTCTGGGTCTTTAATTGTTCCAATTGTTTTAGCAAAAGCTCCAAGTGCTGCTTCTTTAATTCCACCAGCAAGATTACCTGAAGCCAATGAGATAATTGATTCAAGAGTTGCTGCTCCTTTGATAAAGTTTCCTAATTCTCCCCCAGCACCATTAAGTTTCTTTTTAACTTGGTCAGTTACTCCTTTTTCAATACTTTTTAGATTACTATATTGTGTTCTAAGTTCTTGGTAACCTTCACCTGTAGCATTGGTTATTTTGTTATCCATAATATCTCTCATAAATCTTGAAAGACTATCTGATACTTTAGCTCCTGCTGAGTCAGATAAAGGGTTGACATCTTTATTAATATTTTGTATAAAATTCTGTATTTGATTTAAGTCTGTGTTCTTAAAGTGAGGTTGACCACTCTTTGAATTAATTGTTGCGTAGTTATCTTCTAGGTCTTTTATTAGAGTTGCAACTTTATTTTTTATTCCACTTGTAGCATCTTTTGTAAGACTATTTAAATGTCCTATGACATCGTTAAAATCTTTGACACTAAAGTTAGCACCTTGGTCTCCTGCTTTTGAAGCAAGAGTTGTATATTGATTATAAATCTTTGTTTTTATTTGTCCGAAAGCATCTGCTGTTTCAAGAATTGTAGCTTTAACTGGGTTCCAAAGTTTTTCAACTCCGCTAGCGTCTTTCACAGTAATTTGTCCTGCATAATCAGACATTGTTTTTAAAGCACCAATAGTTTTAGGAACTTGGTCTAATGCTTGTTTATCAGACATCTGTCCTTTAATATTAAAAGCTCTTAAAGCGTTATCTGCTACTGTACCTTTAATTACTTTCCATTCATCTCCAATAACTTCTCCTAATCCTGAGAATACTCCAAAACCTTTAGCTGTTTGTAGTGCTTGTTGATTTGATTGTCCTTGAGATTTTCCATAACCGAAACCAAAAGCTGCTTCAGGGAGTGCTCCTGTAATTTTAGATGTAAGATATGATGCAACTTTACCAACATAAGGAAGTTCTGAAAGATTCTTTCCTTCTGAAGTAAGTTTTATTAAGTCCCCAAATCCTGCTATTGCTTCTTTACCTACTGAAACTGCTGGAGTTCCTGCTGAGATTGCAGCAATTTGAGCAGCTGTTGAGCCAATACTTCCTGCAACAGTAGATGTCTGGGGTTTTAATGCTGTATCAAATTGTGATTTGATATTTCCTATTCCACTTGCAATTCCTGTTCCAGCGTCAACTTTCTTTCCTGTCGATAAACTAGCTCCTGCTCCAACAATACTTTCATCTGCTGAGGCTAAACTTTTTACTGTACCCATAACTGTATCTGCTGCAAACGCACCTGCTCCCACACCTAAATTAGAAACAAATTTACCAACTCCTTTAGCGACATTCCAAGCATTACTTAGAAATCCTCCTGAAGATGGTGAACCTGTAGTTCCCGTTGAACCAGTAGTTTGAGTAGTATCTACTTTATCTGCATAGGTAGGATATTTAGCTAACATCTTTTGAGTAAGAGTTGCATTGTCCACACTTGAATACTGAGGATACTTATCTTTTATAGATTGAGCAAATTGGTCAACCGTTAATTTTTGTGATGTGTCTGACATATTATTATATTCCTAATCCTAATGGGTCTTTATCAGAATTTGAAGAAGTTGTTGAACCTCCACTTGTTCCAATTAAACTTTGAACTGTATCTCCGATTGCTTGTTGTGCGTTGTTTGTAGATAGAATAATTGTGTCTGAGATTGCTTGGTATTGGTCTGAACTCAAACCTACTGGTATTGCCTTATTAGCTGCATCTGAGAAGAATTGTCCTCCTCTTGAACCTGCCAAAGCTGCTTGAGCTGCTGAGTAATCACTTCTAATTGTTTGTATAAGTTCTGAATATGCTGCGGCATTTGTACTACCTGTTCTTCTAAGAACATCAGCGTAACCAGCTTGAATATCAGATTCTGTAATATTAACTCCCTCTGCTTTAACTGCATCAGCAAGTGTTTTAAGTCTAGGTGTATTAAGTGTAAGGGCTTTGTTAACTGATTCAACTCTTGCAAGTCTCTCAACATTTTGTTTAACAGCTGAAGAGTTTGCTTTGTACAATGCCTGTAATTGATATTCGTCAACTCCTAGACCTTGAGCTATAGCAGCTGCGGTTCCGTCTATATATGCTTTAACTTTTTCTTTTGCTGAATTACTTGAAAGTCCTCCTAAGAATTGTTGGATATTTCCTCCTTGGAAAGCATATCTTAAAGCTGATTGGTATAAAGCATTTGCTGATTTACCTTCTAACCCTGGTATTGCTTGATTACCAGTTTTTTCGTCTGGCCTTGCTGCTGAGAAAGTTGTGGTTGCTCCTTGCATCTTTTGTTTCACTGAATCAACATATTCATTAATAGAAGGATATTTTCCTTGAGGTTTGTCACCTTCAGGTGTTCCCACAATTGCAGCGGCTCCTGCTCCACCATAATAGGCTGCAATAACTTTATCTTGATTACCTCCATATTGATTATTTAAATCTGAAAGTATTTTATTATGTAATTGTAACTGTAGAGATGGGTCATTTAAGAATTTCTGTACATCATCTGGATTATTTGGGTCCAATCCAAGCTCTGAAAGGTGCATTGGCATTATTTGGTATTTACCTAGAGCACCAGAATCAGGATTTACTACATTTGATGGTTGACCTGCACTTTCTTGTGAAGTAATAGCATCAGATAGACTCATTCCTCCTGATGAAATTGTTGGGTTAGCTGTAAGAGAACTTTTTACATAAGGTGAAACTCCAAGAGCTTGAAGATTTTTTGCTAAACTATCTGTGACACTTTTACCAAAAACAGGTTCCATAGCTTTAACTAAGTCTCCAATTTGATACCCACTATTCGTTGCAAAAGTTAAAAGATTATTTAACTCAGCTTGAGTATTCTTTTGATTTGCGTCGTAAGCAGTTGAAAGAGATTGTATACTAGAATTAAGTGTAGAAGCTCTACCTGAAATCTGGTCGTTGAGAACTCTTATTTGAAGTTGTACTGCTTCAGGTCCAGCAGCAATAACACTAGCCATTTCAGGTGGAAGTTTTGACATTTCATCTGGAGTCAAAGGATGGTCGTAAAGATGAGAAATAAGATAAGACCTCTGAGTAGTTAGTTCATTATTTGTTTTAAGTTTTGTATTTACAGTATCAGTAAGAGCTTTAAAAGCATTAGGGTCCATTGTTCCTTCGTTTACTTGTTTTATTTGGTCGGCAGATAATCCAAGAGATTGAAGTTTAGCATCTTCAGGACTTAGTTGTGTTGGAGTAGGTGTATAAGGAATACCAGTAATCTTTGAAGCGGCAGCACCAGCAGTATTACCTGCATCAATCGTTGTATTAAGTGGTCCTAAATCTTTATTTGGGTCTGTCATATTATTTATTTAAATCTGGTTGGGCGACTGTTCCAAAATTATAAGCGGCTTGTGAATTTATATCTGCTGTTTTAGCAATATCAGCAGAAGAAGTCAATCCTCCAGTAAGTGTTGGTGAGATTGTTTCTGAACTTCCTGTCAATGGATTTCTATAATTTACATTTGTATTAAGTGTTCCATTATTTATATTTTGTGTTGTAGTATTAGAACCATATTTAGATTCAAAAGCTGTTGTAGCATCTTGAAGTTGTTTTTGTAATTGAGAACGTGTTGATGTGACGATACCTTGTTCTGAAGAAGCAAGATTCTGTTCAGCTTTTCCTCTAAAACCTGAATAAGCTGTACCTGCTGCTGCATTTGCTTCTGCAAGAGCTTTTTTATCATTTTCAAATTGTATTCTTTCTTTATCTGTTTCAATTGAAGTAGCAACTTGTAATTGATTAATATTTTCATTAAATTGACTCAAGTCAATTTTGGCTGCATCTGCATATTTGGCAATTATATTAGGGTCTTTCTGTGCTAAAGATAAAGCCTCTGAAAAAGAAACTGGTGGTTTACCATTAAGAACTGCATTTGAATTAACATCTGCTACTGTATACAATAAAGCCTGTTGTGAGTTGATTTTAGAGCCTGTATCTGTCTTAGAGGATGAATCACTACCTTGACTACCTGAAGTATCTGTGGTGGACGTTTTTGAGGCTCCTGTGGTGTCTGTAGGACCTCCTACGTTCTTTTTTACAGTATCTGAGAGTGAACCTCCGAAAACATCAAAGCCACCTAGATTTACTGTCTGTCCAGGCTTAATAGCATTAGGATTTGATTTAAACTGAGGATTGTTAGCCAATAGTTGACTAAGTGTGATTCCATTTGCTTGAGCTATTTTGGAAAGTGTGTCACCCTGTTTAATTGAATAGGAGGTAGCCATTTGTTTCGTTATTATAACATATTTATTAATAATTGTCTAGTTTTATTTATGATACTGTTACAGTCTTCCAAGCACCGTTGATATAAACTTTAATAGAGTTTGTGTCAGTGTTATAGTAAGCACTACCATTTGTAGGCGTTAAAGCACCTGCTGAAGAATTTGAAAGTGGTGGTAGATTAAAGAAACAATTTCCTACACTAACACCAGTTTTATCAACTGACAAACCTAATACACTATTTTTATTAGTTAAATCTGGATAATATTGCAAGTTAGAACTTCCATCAGCACCTAAAGATTGAAGAATAGATATAATCCCAGACTTTGTGTTATCTGCATAAACTGCTCTAGCATCTTCAACAACTACAGCTTCAAGAAAATTAGGGAAAGAATTTTTATTGTTAAATGAGAGACTTAAACTAATTATCCCATTATCTCGTCTTAATGCTCCATCTTGCATAATGTCTCCGTATGGTTTTGAAGTATCAACATTAGCAGTGATATTTATAAAACCGACATTTTGATATGTATGTTGACCATTTGTTCCAATGTAAATAAAGTTTCCTCTACTTGTTCCTTGGGGAGGAGTTGCATAAAGTTCATAGACGTTATCAGAAGTCTGAAAAGCACCAGACCTTTTTGTTACAGTAAAATATCCTGTCTTATCCTTAACCTGTGTACTAGAAATATTCTTATTGACTTTATCAGCAATAGAATCTGGCTGTCCCATAGTCTTATTGACACCTACGTTATTATGTGGTATTAGTGGTTCTTCTATCATAATGATTTTACTTTTATTGTGTTGTTACTTGACCTTCGTCATTAATATCATCAAGGTATAGTCCTTCAAAGACTGGTGCTGTACCAGATGAGTTACCATACCATTTGAATGTGATATAGTGAGCATCTTGAATCGTAAGTCCATCTCCTGTGTTTACCCGTTTATCTAATGAGATTTTAATATCTTTGTAATCTCCTTCATCTGCTTTGAATTGAAGTTTTGAATCAATACCATTGTTTGTGTAGACTGTAATGAGGTCATTGATGTTATTAACGTGAGCACGATTACCTAATTCTAGTTCCTGTGTTTCCATTTCGAAATAGATTGGTGTCCCGTTGTCTGTTTGTCCTAAATCAAGTGTCTGAACATTTCCTGATGAGTCAGCGAATATAGTCTTACGACCATTTGTTGAAGTATAGAATCTTGAGAATAGAACTGGTTTCTGTGCGTATGAATGAATTGACCAAGTCTCATCTCTTACAGAGAACTTGACAACTACATTATTATATGTCCTTTGGTTGTATCTTCCTGTATTTAAAGTTATATCACCTAAAGAAAACCATACATTATATCTATCATGTCCTGCACTTACAGCACTTTGATTTTCTACTGGAATTGCATCTAAAAAGTCTTGGCAACCTAGACGAGAAATAAGTTCTGGAAATCCTCCATTGGTTCTATAAATTCCATCGCCTGAATAGAAGTAAACTATTCCTTGACAGTCTGTGACTGCTTCTTGAGATACTGCACCAACATTAAATATATTCGATGAATCCACAGATTTATTGATAACATCTAATCGATACATAGCATTTGATTTGAATATTAATGTTTGGTCTGCTGTTTCTGCAAATGCTGTGATGTTATTTCCATCATCTGGGTTTATATCAATCCAATCACCTGTTGTTATATCAGTATTCCATTGTAATTGTGATTCTGAAACTAATATAGTTCCTGTTGCTGGACTTGTTGGTGTTGTATTAAGTATAAATTGAAAGACTGTTGGAGAAACAATACTTTGAATCATCCAACTTCCATTATATCCAGTCTGGTCTGCTCCTGAAATTGTTATATAGTCATAAACATTAAAAGTATTTGTTGCAGTCGTTGTAACAATAACTAATGAACCTGACCTAGTTATAGATGTTACTGCTTGTGTTATTACATTTGGTTGAATAATAGATGAAAAGAAAACTCTGTCTTTATTTAATGTATTAATTGTATCTCCAGCAACCAAAAGTCTTTGTTTAGACCTTATAATTAAAGTTGGTCTTATAAATGCTCTTGTTCCTAGTAAACCAGCAGATACATCAGACGCGGCACAATTTGTGTTATCCCAGTTATTGCCATCTGAGCTTGACATAAGTCCAATAATATGGTCTGTTGTAGTTGTTGATGCTCCATTAGCTAAGAATACTCTACCACCTATTGTAGCGAATCTACATGTTGCTGTGTTGTTTAAAGTGGTTACTGCTGAAGTGTGCCATGATGTATCATAGTAGTAAATTGATGCTGTTGAAGCACCTGGGAATACTGTAAGTGTTAGGTTTGGTGAACCAGCTTTTCCTACGAACTCTGTGAATCCGATAGGAGATTTACCAGATGCAACATTAGAACCAAGTAAAGTAGTCCCAGGTCTTACTACTGCTGAACCAATGACTGTATCAAAGTTTACATTCACAGAGTTCTTTGCAGAGTTCTTAGGTAGCAAATAATTATTCATCGAATAAGATGTTTGTCTACCTTTAGAAAAGTCCCTTAATTCAAAAGGTGTTGTAGGATGACTTGGTTTAAATACTGTCATGTTTAATATAATGGACCAAAGCCTTGTAGGCGTACACTTTTGTTATCACCGTCTCTCATTGAAAATCTATTAAGTCTAGGTTTCAATTGGAATGTTCTATTTGCTGTTTCTTTCTGAATCATCTTAGCCTTTCGAGCAAGGTATTGTTTCTGCCAAGCATCTGTCTCAGGTGTAGCATCTCCATTATTTAGTTTAAGAGAGAATTTCCATGAAAGATAGTACTGAACTACAGTAGGGTCAGGGATTACAATTGTCTGAGTATCAGTAGTTGTAGGAAGCAACTGAGAATAATAATCCATATAAGCATTGTTGTTATTTTGAGTTGCGTCTATTAGTGGGTAGAAATAAATATATCCTCCAAAAGTTGTCCAGTAAGTTGGCATACCTGTTGAAGCACTAGCGAAAGCATCTTGACCTGCTGTGTTAGTTGTGGTAGAAGGTGTTGACAATGTAAGTACATTTGTTGTAGTGTTGTTTGCTATGAATGTGTATTGATTGGCTCCGATAGTTAGAGTACCTGATGTTGGAAAATCTCCTGAATCAGTTAGAGTTACTGTAGCATCACTTACATTAATATTTGAAGCAAGTGTAGTATGAGCAACACTTTGAAGAATTTGATTCCACTTCTCTTTATCAACCCAGTTGATGTTTTGATTTGCTCCTATTCTAAAGTTATAGATAGATTTGTTTGAGTTAGCATCGTCAATGTCAGCAGGGAGAGCAATTTTAAACTGTCCTGTAGTTACTGCTCCTAGGTTAAAATCAAACTTCTGCATGAAAGACCATCTCTTTAAGTCTCTGATAACTTCCATTTGACAGTTATCTATTTGTCTAAATGCGTAGTCGTCTGTTAAGACATCTGAAGTTCTTTTGTTTATATCCTGAAGTGCGTTGTCGATAATCTTACGAGCTGACAGTTGAGTATATCCAGATGTAGGAATAGGGTCAGAATAACCTGAGAAGTTACCTGATATAGAGTTCTTAAATCTAGCAAAGTAATAACCTGAATATGAGTTTATATCATTGAATACAGAATAGTCTGAACCTGTGTCAATTGTTTGTGTTGCAAGAACTGTTTTTGAACCACCAATAGTTGTTGCGTTAGAAAACTCTACTTGGTCGTATAACATTATCATCAAAGGTGTTGATGATGAATGAGGGAAGACTGTATTAGCCGCTAGAGTAATTGTCGAACCTGAAGGAGCTGTTGAAGCGTGTGTTTTGACTATCTCTGAACCTTCGTTACCTAAAGAACCAAGAAGAAGTGTTTGATTTACAGCAAATCCACCAATGTTTTTTACTGTGAGTGTACCTGAAGCAGAGGCTGTGTCAGCAGTTATGAATGTCTGTGGTTCATTAACTGTTAAATCTATATTTTTTATTGAAATGTTTGCCATCTTATTTTATTATTGGTTTATTATCTTTATTAACTTCGACATTAGGTTTAGTATCTTGTGTTGTATTTAGTGTTGGCCTTAAAGAAAATCTATTAAAGAATTTAAAAGCTAATGTTGTTAATCTTGAAGCACCATTCATAATACTATCTGTCAATACTCTAACGTGTGAACCTGGTGAAAGTAGTGTGACGAATCTAGAAGCTCCATTTAAAATTGAAGCACTAATACTTCTTTTTGCATTATAAATTCTACTAAGTGTTACAAATCTACTTGCTCCATTCATAATTGAATCAGATAAAGAACGAGCATATCCTTTTGATACTGTCGCAAAACGAGAAGCACCATTCATTATTGAATCAGTTAAACTTCTTCCATATCCTAACATTCTAGATAATGTAACTGTTCTACTTGCTCCATAAGAGACTGAGTCTGATAGAGAACGAGTATAGTTATTGATTGTAAATGGTGCTATAGAAACTATCCAATCACCATTTCTTGCTGAAAAAAAAGTTGCTGATTCAGATACACTACCTGCAGGAGTTTTACTGGCATTATTATCAAAAATTCCAGCTCCTAATGTTACAGAATTACTTAAAACTCGTGATGTAGCACCAGTGCTTGCTGCTAAACTTGTATTATGTACACCATCCCCTTGTACTCCTACACCTAAGATTACCCAACAATTATCTGCAACTGTGTTCACTGAACCAGTTAAACTTGTTGTGGCAGAGTTATTTGTTCCACTACTTGAAGCATCTGGTTGACCTGTTTGTTTTACACCTGTATAAGAGGTATTAACATTTGTTTTGGAATCAGCACCACTAGAAACAGAAACTGTATGTGAACCTGTCGCTGGATTTAATAAATAAAATAATGTAAATGAACCATTAGAATAACTTTGTGTTCCAAGTGAGGTCATAGATACACCATTATAGGTAGCTGTGGGAGTTCCAGGATTTCCTTGTTCTGTTACAGCAACAAAAAGGATTAAATTACTTCCTGTACATGTGTGTGTACTGCCCGTAGATGTTGCATCTAAAGCTATTGCCATTTTTTTTTATAAATTTATTCCCCACGTAATCGCAAGTGTATCATTTGTTGCCATAACTGCTGATGAAGATAGGTTTGCTTCTACAAACATATTTCCTGTTGAAACTGCATCAAATAGTGCAGCGGAAACAACTGTGACAGAACCTCCTGATGTATTTGTGAATGTTTTTGTAACTGTGTAAGAACAAGCACCGTCAAGGGTTGTTGGAGTCACATAAGAACTTTGTGTCCCTAATGCTCTTCCTAAACCTGTTGCAGATGTTTCTCCTGTAAGGGTTGTATCTGTGTGAGCTGGGGAAAGTGATGATGTTGAAAGTGCAATATACTTTGGAGGTAGAGGAGAAGAGATTGAGTTCTGTGCTGCTCCTGTAATTAGAGAAGCAATTAAGTCTCCACCCTTATCTACTCTTGAGTTATATGCAAATCCAAGAAAAGTTTGTTTTCCTGTTTTAGCACAAGTATGTACTGCTCCAACTCTGTTGAATCTTTTAATCTTTAAAAAATAACCTACTTTTGCACCAATCTTAGTGTGTAAGAAACTTTTTATCATGTTTCCATATTTTGAATATTGGAATGGTGTTTTTTCTTCTTGCATTTTATTTATTTATTGCTATATAATTAGGACAGACTTTAAGGTGCCTCACCCCTTTACTAGCACATTTGTCGCAGAACCCTTTTGGTAATTTATCAACAACTTGTGTTGTTTCCAAAATAGGTGATTCTTCTAATATCTCTACTGTATCTTGGTCAACTTTATCTACTGGAGCTTCTGAAAATACTTGTAGAGGTTTTGTCGCAGCTACTCTTGCATCAATTACTTTCTGCCATTTAGCTTCCTCTTCAGGACTTTTAATGTCAGGGACATCGATTGTTTTAATCTTTGTCACCACTGGTGCATTTTGTTTCTTCTCATTAACAACTTGGTCGACTAAGGCTTCATACTCTGGTGAGTCGATGTCTAGCAAACCAAGTTGCTTGAGATTTAATTTTCTAAGTTCTTCTACGTTTAAGTGTTTTAACATAGTCGTGTTAAGTTAATTATTAATTATACTGATAAATAATTCTTCAAATTTTTTCTCTTTACCTTTTGTCTTATCGTGACATTCTTTACATAAAGTTAATCCGTTACTTATATCTGTTCTTAATTCAATATAATCAACAAATCTTTTTATGTGGTGGGCTTGTAAATCTCCACCTCTTTTTCCACAACCTGGCATTTGGCAAGTAAAATTATCTCTCTGAAAAATATCTAACCTCCATAATTTTATTTCTAATTTTTCTCTAGCTAATTTATTTTGTGATGTGATTCCACCTTTCCAAAGAACATTTTTTATTCCAATCTTTTTATCACATCTGAAACATTTGCATCCCTCTTTGTGTTTTGGTGGTTTGTTTCCTTTCGTAAATTCAGTTCTTGGTGAACTATGTTTTCCTTTAAGAATTATTGGGTCATAAAGTAATTTGTGTCCTTTTTGAAATCCTTTTAATCCTTTTGGCATAGTTACATTATAACATAGAATTTAACTTTTATCCAGCCTGTTGAAGAGTAGCACTGTACAATCCGTCAGTGGTAATTGTACAGAAAACTCTTATGTATCTAAACAAGTCTGATGTTGGGAAGAAGTATATTGCTGAAGTGTTTGATGAAAGTGTAGGTGCTGCAACTCTTGTATCGAATTGTGCGTTAGTGTTTGTTACGTTAGACACAAGTCTATTGTATACAACCCAGTTCTTTCCATCATTTGAAACTTCAACTCCAAATGCTCCGTTTCCAGATGTGTGATTAGCACAAGTGAATTGAATTGATTTCAATTGTCTCATACTAGAATCGATAACATATGCTGCGGTATTTGCTACTGTCGCTGTGATACCAGAAGCATCATTAATATTTCCTGTGAAAGCATTTAGATTATCTGTTTTGTTAATTGACACGTTATTATTTTAGTTATTTGTTAAACTAAGCGACACGAGAGAAAGCATAGGCTGTTGCTGAAGAGAACATAATCTTGAATACTCCGATTCCTGTTACTCCTGAAGGGACTGTTAGTAATCCTGCTCCTGCTCCTGAACCTGCTGCTGCTGCTGCTGATAGAATACCGTTTACTGCAACTGCGATTGTTACTGTGTTTGCTCCTGCTGTGTTATCTACAATGAACTCAAAAGTTGTTCCTGCGGCTGCGTTCAATGCTGCACCCAAAAGTGTTCCTGTTGGAAGTGTGATTGTTGTTGCTGCTGCTGATGTTGATGTGATGTAACCTGTTGCTAATTGTGTTGCTGTAGCTGTAGCTGTAGCGTTGATAGCTGAAGCTGTTGCATAAGTAGCTGAGTTAGCTGAGAAGATACAAGAAGCTGCTGTTCCTACGTTGTAGTAGTGAGCACCTGTATCTGTTGCGATATATTCACAACCAATTGCATATCCTGATACTGCTGAAGGTACGTTTGCTGTTGTTCCTTTTGCAAGGATAGCGTTGTTACTTCCATCAGTAAGAGCAATTTGAACAGTTGTTGATGTTGTTGGAGAAAATAAATTTGTTCCTGCCATTTTAATTTTAATTAATTTGCTAATACCTGTCTCGGTTGGGATAGAGTAACCTGGTCGATGAGATTACCCTGTCACAACCGAGAAGGTTGCGATAATCCTTTGAATAGGGATTAAGAACTATTGACAATAAGCTAAATCTATGTTGTAGAATTTGCTCCGATTGCCCACTGAAAACTCTGGAATCCAGGTCTAAACATTGTTGAACCTGTGTATACCTTTGTTCCATTATTGATAACTTTATCGTCATCAAACTTTGGTCTCCATCCCCAGACAACTTTAGTCATCATAGCTGCTCTTTCAAGGTCTATAACGAACCAATATTTGCTGTATGTTGTTGGAATCCAGTTAGCTACTACGAGGTCGATAGAACCAGCAGCATTGTTGAACACATTGTTCACTCTGTTTGCTGAATCTGGGTTACCGATTGAACGTAGAACTTCCTCTGCTTTCTCCTTGTTCTCTCTTGCGACAATAAGTCTAAGTTTTGTACAAGGTAGAAGTTGAATACCCTTATCATCATACATTCTATCAAGATTCTGCACAGCAGTCTTGACGTTATCGTATGTAAGAGGGATTGCTCCTAGTGTGTTTGACTGTGTTGAACCATCTCCCATAGGGTGAGATGCACTGAACAAAGCTACTCCATCTCCTCCTGTGAAGAAGGTTGTACCGAATCCTAAGTAGAAAATCTTAGCAACATCAGTGTTAATTCTTGCGTTAAGTGCGTTTGCAACACCACTAACCAAGTTGTTAATCTTAGGCCATAGGTTGAATCTCAACATTTCTTCTGTGATTTCAATTGCCTTTGTGAATTTAACTGGTGTGATTGTTACGTTGTAACCAGCTGCAAGGTCCTCACGGTTGTAAGGTTCCTTTTCGCCAGTTGCTTGAGCCATTCCCAAGCCAGTGAAGTTCTCGAACTGTGAGTTCAAGATTTCAGCTGTGTGGTCTGCCATTCCGAATAGTTGGTATTCTAAACGAGTTGAAAGCTGTGTTTGCTTTTCGTCCCAAATACCTCGGATTCGAGGGTCAGCCAAATCAAATAATCTTTGTAGGTCTGCCAATTTAGTGTTATTATTTTCCTGATATACTTATATCTTTCAAATAAAATTAGTTATGCTGTTATGCCGATGTTAATTGAAGGTGTCTTTACGAACTTGACTAGACATTCTCTTAGTCCTGAGCCAGCTCCTGTTCCTCCAATGTTTCTTGGGTCGACTTTTATAATTTCAACTTGTCTTGAAGTTGTAGTAGTAACACCTGATGTAACGTCAACAACAACAGCTCCTGTTGCTCCTGAAAGTCCATAAAATGTTCCACCGTTTGTTGCGTTTCCAGTTAGGTCAGCATTTGTTCCCATGAAGAAGAGTGTGTCATCTCCTGCTGGAATAAATCCTGGATAAACCTTAGCAACGGTTTGGTTTGTAGAAGACATTGTAGCTGTTTTTGCTGCAACTCCTATGATAGGGTCTGTTGTAGCTGCAACGACTTTAAGAACGCCTGAAGCGATAGTTAAAGGGTCACCTGCTGTAATGACTTCTGAGTTTTTGCCGAGTGTATCATATCTGAAATCTGTTTCCAAAGTTCCTTTCTGATATACTGCAGCTCCGTAAATTGCCATATATTATTAGTAATTAGTGTATAACACTTCTTTATTTTTTCTTGTCTGTTTCTTGCTTTAGTTTTACCCAAGCATCTGGAGACATACCCCATTTAGCCAATATAGCCGCATCGTCACCTGTAAGGTGTGGAGCTTTCTCTCTCTCAGTTGGGATTGAAGTTGACCCTCTTGAGACAGCGATGTCGGAGAATATAGCATCTCCTCGTGCTTCGTCTAGTCTGTTGTTTCGTACACCTTCTAGAATTTCATCCGCAAATTCTGCTGCATAGGCTTTTTTAAGGTCTGTGAGCACTCCTTCTTGGGTTCGTTCTGAAGCTGTTTTAATCTTGTTGTAAAGTCCGATAACTCGTTTAAGTCCTTCTGAATCTTTAGCAAGATTTGGTTTGTCAGCTAAGAAAGTCTTAAGAGCATAAGTTCTAACTTCTTCTTTTTCCTTTTCTAATTCTGCTTGTAGTGGATTAACAGTATCTTTGATATGTTTATCCCAAGCCTTAGAACCTGAATCATTAAAGTCAATCTTAGGCAACTCTTCTTCTGCTTCTATTCCAGATTTCTCTTTCTTAGTTGCAGTTCGAATTGTTTTTAGTTCTGCATTTGCTTCAGCGATTGCCTTGCGAATGTTTGCTAACCTTTCCTCTTCCTTCAGTGCTAACTCTGCTTTGTCTTCCTCTGGGGATTTAGTCTTAGACTTATCCTCTAACGCTTGAGCTGAAGTTTTGTCTTCATCAGCGAGTAACTTTTCGAGTTCTGTTGTCATAGTTTTTAACGAACACTAACGTGGTCCGACACGATACTTATGATTAAACTTGAAAAATATCTTGAATGTATATTTCAAGACTTTTTGAAACCTTTATGTTGTGTCCACGACTACACCCCATAAAGGCTTATTAAAACCTTGAATATACTTTGTCGTGGTCGTGGTTGAATTGTAAAAGTGCTTTACTTAATTCCGAAAACCTTGTTCTTTACCTTTGTGTAAGCTGCTGCGTTAAATTTCTTGGCAGGTTTAGCTTTACTCTTTGGGGTCTTTGTTGGTGTAGCTTTTGGTGCTACTTTCTTTGGAACTTTATTGTAGACAGGTGCATCCATTCCTGGAGCCTTCTTATCAATCTTTGGTGTTCCGTACTGATTCTTTGTTGCCATATTATTTTTTACCTTTTTTACTCATACTAAGAGCAACTGCTACAGCCTGTTTCTGAGAAACTTTCCTTCTAGGATTAGTTTTTGAAACTGGCTTCTTAGTGTTTTTTCTAATACCTTCCTTCATTATTTTTGATACTTTATTTGAAATCTTTTTAGTTGTTTTCATTGTTATTATTATAGCATTAATTTAATTATTTGTCAAATGTTGAACCTTCTTTTGATTTAGCTTCTATTTTAGCTGCTTCTTCAAAAGACTTTTTACATAAACCATAAAATTCTTTAAGAAGTAACTTACGACCTTTTAAAAAATATAAATCTTCTTGTGTGGTTATATTGTCAACTGCCTTATCTTGAAATCTGATTGCAAACTCTAAGTATTTTCTAAATCCTTCGTTAGCGTATGCCTGAGCTAGACCATATCTCATCTTTGCGTCAATAGTGTCTACTCCTTCTACCTGAATATATCCTGGAAGTTCTTTGATAAGTTCGTTTACCTTTTCTAATGTCGTGTCTTTTTT
>JGI24890J29729_1000091_pt1 | contig 73738 bp, 73 predicted proteins | sample FreactcultureFD7_FD_29729 | JGI IMG/M metagenome (IMG submission 29729)
TGGGACCTCGATCAAACCACGGAGTTCTTAGTTGTCGCAGCCACCCTTTTGGACCTCAAGGCAGCCCGTTTGTTACCCTCTGGCGAGATTGAGGACGAGGGNGATTTGGCNCTACTGGAGGCCCGAGACCTCCTCTTCGCTCGTTTGTTACAGTATCGAGCTTTCAAGCAGGTCGCCTCGATTTTTGCAGAGCGCTTGAGCCTTGAGGAGAAGACCTTCGCTCGAGTCGTTGCCTTGGAGGCACATTTCACCCAACTTTTGCCCGAGGTCTTGATCGGGGTAGGTCCTGATCGGTTTGCTGCGATAGCCCAGCGCGTTTTGAGCCCGAAAGTGGCGCCGGTAGTCACTATCGACCATATCCACAGGCCTCTCGTCAGCGTTACTGAGGAAGCAACACGAATCGTTGAACACCTACGAAAGAGCGCAAGGCTAACCTTCCGTAACCTTGTAGGGGATGCGGAAAGTACCCTCGTTGTCGTAGCCCGCTTCTTAGCCTTGCTCGAGCTCTATCGGGAAGGTGTCCTCCGATTTGAGCAGGTAATCGCCCTTGGCGAGCTCCATATAACCTGGGTTGGCAGTATTGAGGGCGAAGTAAGCGTCAGCGATGAGTTCGATATACCTGTAACTGCAGTAGAAGATGAGACAAAAGAGGATGATAATGTCTAATACTGAACTTCATAGATCTCTGGAAGCCATTCTGATGGTTGTCGATGAGCCAGTCTCCGAGATAATTTTGGCTCAAATTACCGAAACGCCTACCGAACAGGTTCTTGCGACCCTTCTTGAGCTAGCAGCGCAGTATCGCGATGAAGGTCGCGGCTTTGATTTACGCCAGGTTGCCGGGGGATGGCGCTTCTACAGCCACCCTGACCTGGCTCCAGTAGTAGAGAAATTCGTTCTTGATGGCCAGCAATCCCGATTAACACAGGCTGCCCTTGAAACTCTGGCTGTTATTGCCTATAGGCAGCCGATCTCGAGAGCTCGAGTCTCGGCCATTCGTGGAGTTAATGTCGAAGCGGTAATGAAGACCCTGGTTACCCGCGGCCTTGTTGAAGAGGCTGGTCAGGAGCCTGAAACAGGTGCGATTTTGTACCAAACAACCTCCTTCTTCCTCGAGAAGCTTGGCCTCAATCAAGTGGGAGATCTTCCAGCTCTTGCACCCTTCCTTCCGGATGTTGACGGACTGGATGAAGTCCTCGCTACTCTCACGGATTAGCAATACCTCAACTTCTACTCTAGACTTCAGATATCCGCCTACGCGCGAGCAAGCGCGATTGAGAAGATTTCGATTTTATGCAACTGAGTATGGAAGTCGAATAGGAAAAATCGAATAGAGGTCTGCCGTGATGGCAAATACAGAAGCACTTGTACGTTTACATAAAGTTCTCGCCGATGCGGGCATAGCCAGCCGCCGGGGGAGNGAAAAGTTAATTGCCCAAGGTCGCGTGAGCGTAAACGGGATCCAGGTTATGGAGCAGGGCTTAAAGATTGACCCGAAAAACTCTATAGTTGAAGTAGACGGTGAGCCAATTAAGGCTGTTAAGACTAAAACTTATCTTGCCTTTCATAAGCCAGCAGGCGTAATTTCTACCATGTCCGACCCAGAAGGGCGCCCAAATTTGGGTGACTTTTTTAAGAGCAGAAATGAACGCCTATTTCACGTGGGACGGTTGGATAAGGAGAGCGAAGGTTTGATTTTATTGACCAATGATGGGGATTTGGCCCACCGGGCTACTCACCCTTCATATGGTTTGATTAAGAAATATGTCGTGGAGGTAGAGGGTCTTTGGAGCAAGGAGCTTGTATCCACACTTCTTAAAGGCGTTGAATTAGAAGATGGTATGGCTAGAGCCTTGTCGGTGGATCTACTCCGAGAGGTCAATCCAAAACACTTCTGGGTAGAGGTATCAATTCATGAAGGTCGCTTCCATATCGTTAGGCGGATGTTCGAAGCTCTGGAGATGGAAGTCCTTCGGCTAATTAGAAGTGAGTTTGGGCCTATCTCCCTCGATGAGACCAAAGAGGGTAGGTGGCGAGTTTTATCAGAGGTCGAAATCAATAAACTCTTTACAGCTTTAAAGTTAAATCAATAAATCGAAAATTCAAATAAATATATAAAGGTAAGTCGACATTATTGAAAGCATAAAAATATAAATAAGTCGATATGAGTGCGCTTAATTCTTTATGGAAATACTTATATATCGATAATTGGATTTCTGATATTGCGGCACGTGTCTTATTGTCGACAATACGAAAAGCCTTGAAGCGTCATACCAATAAAGCGACATAAGGTTAATTGAGCCCCGCAAGGTACTCTCATTGCTCTATCCTTAGACCATGTTGAGCAGAGCGATTCGAGGTGCCAGTACCTTGAAGACCGATACTGCAGCGGAGATGCGTGAGGTCGTCGTCGAACTTTTGGAAGAGATGATGAGGAGCAACGAGGTTGAGATCGACCTAATCTCCTCTATTTTCTTTACCGCGACAACTGATATTCNCTCGATTTTTCCCGCCGCAGCCGCCAGAGAACTAGAACTTAGTCAGGTTCCTTTGATGTGCGCCCAGGAATTAGAGATCGAAGGTTCACTGAAGATGGCCATTCGAGTGCTTATGACAATTAATACCGAGCGTAAACCAAGCGAGCTTAAGCACATCTATCTAAGAGGAGCCACCTCGCTTCGCCCCGATTTGAAGAGCCAATAAGGCTTAATCGGATGAGAATTAAGATTGTCGGAGCTGGCCTCATAGGGACATCTCTGGCGCTAGCGCTAAAAGCTCAAGGGGATTCAATTCAGTTTCAGGATAGCGATCAGAGCGCTGCTCGTTTAGCGCAGGAGCTTATTGGGCAAGCAAGGGCTCTAGAAGCGAAACCCGAAGCAAAAAATGAAGATGAATTTGATTTAGTCATTATTGCTACGCCGGTCGAGTCGATTTTTCCAACGCTTATAGCGGAATTCACCATGAACCCTAGTTCGACATTTATGGATATTGGCGGTTTGAAGTCCAACCTTTTACTCAAGGTTGAAGAATTACCGGAGCTTGCCGAAAGATTTGTCTCCCTCCATCCCATGGCGGGGAGAGAAGTTTCAGGGGCTAAGTCCGCTCGCTCTGACCTATTTGAAGGTCGAGCTTTACTCATAACCCCTACTTCACAAACCAGCGATGAGGTTCTGGCCCAGGCGCAGAAGATTGCGGAAGTCATAGGCTCAAAGTCCTATCTCATCTCCGCTCATGACCACGATCAAGCAATTGCTTTGGTCTCGCATCTACCTCAGGCGGTGGCCTCTGTTTTAGGCGCCACCTTGGAAGGCAAGCCAAGTTCAGAACTGACTTTTGCTGGAGCAGGACTCAGGGATACCAGCCGACTAGCGGGTTCCGACCCAAAGTTGTGGCGGGAACTTCTTATGGAAAATTCCGAGTTATTTCTCGCTGTTGCCAAGGAGNATTTAGAGAATTTCACTAACTTGATTACCCACCTTGAAGCAGGGGACGGTGAGAAAGTAGAGGAGTTTTTCGCGCGAGCCCGCAAAGGAAGAGAAGCTATTCCAGGTAAGCATGGTGGCAAGAGCCGCGAGTACACATACTTGCCAATTGTTATTGATGATAAACCGGGACAGTTAGCAAAAATTTTCGACGAATGTGCGCGAGCAAATGTCAACGTAGAAGATTTATCAATTGAACATAGTCCAGGTCAGGAAAAGGGTTTAGTAACTCTTGCTTTATCTAAGAGTGATGCGGTGGTTCTAGAGAGATATCTGCAGGGCACTAGCTGGCGAGTTCAAGCGCCTTATACCCATTAAGGTTGAGACATGGCCGGAATAATTGTTGCAATAGATGGCCCAAGTGGTTCAGGTAAATCAACCACCGCTAAGACTTTAGCCAAGCGCGCCAATTGGAGCTACTTAGATACCGGCGCTTTATACAGAGCTGCAACATGGTTAGCGCTTAAGAATAATCTTGAGCAACCTTTTGAGATTATTGCTGCGCTTAAGACTGAACCAATTACTTTCAACACCAACCCAGATGAACCAACGATTCATTGTGGAGATGTCGACATAACGACTGAAATTCGTTCATTGCGAGTTACTGATCAAGTCAGCATCTATAGNCAGATGAAAGAACTGCGCGATTACCTCGTCGGTATGCAGCGCGAAGTTATCGAAAGNGCCATAGGCGGAATCGTCGTTGAAGGCCGAGATATCGGCACCGTTGTTGCACCAGAAGCGCACCTCAAAGTTTTTCTCTATGCGGACTTAGAAGCTCGTGCGGCGCGACGAGAATCTGAACTAGATGGAGTAAATACCGAAACAGTTACCGCATCCTTGGATAGCCGCGATGCAATAGATTCAACCCGAAAAATTTCTCCACTACGCCCAGCACCTGATGCTCTGGAACTGGATTCGACTCTGCTCTCACTTCCTGAGGTAGTCGAAATAATTTGGGAGTGGTTAAAGCGCAGAAACTTACTTGGTTTGCCCACGGTAGCGGTTATTGGCCGCCCCAACGTTGGTAAGTCAACCTTAGTAAACCGTATCATCGGTCGCCGCGAAGCAATCGTAGAAGATACCCCTGGCGTCACTCGAGATCGTGTTAAGTACGAAGCCGAATGGAATGGTCGTCGTTTCTTGTTGATAGATACCGGAGGATGGGAAGCGCATCCCGAAGGTATCTCTGAAAAAATTACTGCTGGCTCGCAAGCTGCTATCGAAGAGGCAGATGTGGTGCTATTCGTTGTTGATGCTCAAGTTGGCGCACTTGATGAAGATGAATCTCTTGTTACCAAACTTCGACAATCTCATAAAAAAACCGTACTTGTGGCAAACAAAGTAGACGGTCAAGGCGAAGAGTCGGATGCACATGCGCTATGGAACCTTGGATTGGGTGAACCGCATTTCGTCTCTGCCCTTCACGGTCGCGGCGCTGGTGACTTGCTCGATTACTTAGTAAAGGAACTTCCAGAAATCGGTTCGGAGAAACCTGACGATGGTTTTCGTCGCGTTGCCTTAGTCGGTCGCCCGAATGTTGGTAAATCAAGTTTGCTAAATATTCTCGCTGGTGAATCACGAGTGATCGTGGATGATGCCGCAGGCACAACTCGAGATCCGGTGGATGAACTCATTGAAATCGCTGGGGATACTTGGCGGTTTATTGACACAGCTGGAATTAGAAAACGTGCTCATCAAGATTCAGGTACGGATTACTACGCCTCGCTTCGAACTGCCTCTGCGTTAGAACGAGCAGAGGTTGCGGTCGTTGTCTTAGATGCTTCTGTTCCCATTACTGAACAGGATTTAAGAATTCTGACGATGGTCGAAGAAGCCGGCCGCGCCTTGGTTATTGTTATGAATAAGTGGGATTTGGTAGATGAGGATCGCCAACTCCAATTGGATAAAGAGATGGAACGCCAGCTAGATCGCTTCCCTTGGGCGCAACGAGTGAATGTTTCGGCTCGTACCGGTTGGCATAGGGATCGACTTGCTCCCGCCTTACGTACAGCGCTTTCGAGTTGGGAGAAGCGAGTCCCAACTTCCAAGCTCAACTCGTTTCTTGGCGCGCTTATCTCCGCTACGCCACCACCAGTTCGAAGTGGCAAGCAACCGAAGATTCGTTTCGCCACTCAGGCGGCAATTGCTCCGCCGAAGTTCGTGGTCTTTGCAACCGAGTGGGTGGAGCCGTCCTACCGCAGGTTCATCGAACGCAGATTGCGCGAAGAGTTTGGCTTCCCCGGAAGCCCGGTTGAAGTAGTAGTAAAGATTAAGGAGCGGGATTAACTCCGGTTTCTTTCTGCTGTGCTTTCAGTAATATTCNCCCCTGCTCTAACGAGCAGATCCGGGATGTAGCGCAGCTTGGTAGCGCACCAGGCTGGGGGTCTGGGTGTCGCAGGTTCAAATCCTGTCATCCCGACGATGATAAATATTAAGAGCGTCGGAGAGGAGACCAATGAGTAAGAGTGGCGAATCTCGAATTCTGACGATTCCCAACGCTCTCACCATACTTCGCGCATTTGGAATTCCGTTATTTCTCTATACCTATTTACACCTACATCGCCCGGTGTTGAGTTTTTTCATCCTTGGCTTGGGAGCGGTGACAGATTATTTGGATGGAAAGTTAGCCCGTTTATTACATCAGGAGTCAAAGCTTGGGGCAGCATTAGATCCAGCAATTGATCGCCTCTATATTCTCGCCACGATTATTGCGTTAGCTGTCGAATCCGTTCTCCCTTGGTGGATTGTTATAACTTTGATTTCCCGAGATGCGATTTTGGGTTTAATTCTGGCCCTCTTCCGAAGAGTTACCGGAAAGCTATTTGTCGTTTCTTATCTTGGCAAAGCCGCAACCTTCAACCTTCTCTACGCTTTTCCGATGCTCCTGCTCTCCGGAGAGAGTGGATTTTCCCGGATATGGGGAATCTTTGGATGGGCATTTGTTATTTGGGGAATAGGCCTATACCTTCTGACCGGAGTTCAGTACGCTGGATTAGGATTAGGTAGCATCATCTGGAAACGCGGAGAGACTTCGTTTTCAAGAATTTCAAGTTAGGGGCAAGTTGTGTCATCCATTCCAAATGAATTGCAATATACAAAAGAGCATGAGTGGGTAGCTGCCACATCTAATCCAAATGTAGTTCGCTTCGGAATTACTGATTACGCACAAGGCGCCCTCGGAGATATTGTCTATATTCAAATGCCGAAGGTTGGCCAGAGCATTACCGCTGATGCCGTCTGTGGTGAGGTTGAATCCACAAAGAGCGTCTCTGAAATTTACGCCCCAGTTTCAGGCAAGGTAATCGCCGTAAACTCTGATTTGGATAAGGCGCCAGAAGCAATCAACTCAGATCCTTACGGGGCGGGTTGGATTGCAGATATTGAAATTTCTTCGCCGGCAGGTAACTTACTTTCAGCGGCGGAGTATCAAACTCTCACCGCTTGACCATAACTCGCTCGGTGGCCTAGTGTCAGCCTCTAGTTGAAGTCGAGATTATTCGACGATGTAGATGGCGATTGGGGGAGCGATGAGTAATGAGAAGGCAGCGCAGGGAAATCCAGAGCTAACCTCGACTATTCACCTCAATTCGCTAAAGGCAGTTCCAACAGAGATTGATCGCGACGCCCTACTTGCCTCGCTCTCTGCTGAAAGTGCTCACATTGTGCGTGAACTCGAGCCTGAGATGGGGATGCTCATTGTCCTATCTGGCCCAGGTCTAGGCGGTCGATATCTGCTTGATTCTGAGCTGATCACCGTAGGCCGAGATAGTTCAAATGAGATCGCTCTAGATGACATCACCGTCTCCAGAAAACATGCACTCATCAAGAGATCTGGCGCCGGCTACATTGTGGAAGATCTTCGAAGTCTCAATGGAACTTATGTGAACGCTAAAGCTGTTGCAACTTCCTCCTTGCGCACCGGCGATGAAGTTCATGTGGGTAAATATCGTTTAACTTTTTTCCAAGGGGGAAAATAAATGGCAGTACCAGCACGCGCCTATTTAAGCATCGGCGAAGTTCTCTCAAAGTTGCGCGGTGAATTCCCTGACGTCACAATTTCAAAGATTCGCTTCTTAGAATCAGAGGGTCTGATTGATCCCCAACGAACTCCTTCTGGCTACCGAAAATTTACCAATGTTGACCTAGATCGTCTTCGTTATGTATTGACCGCCCAACGCGATCAATATCTGCCATTAAAGGTCATCAAAGATAATCTCGATGCACTTGATCGTGGCTTGCAGCCTGCAACTACGCCTGGCGCGATGGCGGCGCCTCGTTTAGCAACTGTTGATGGTGAATTCGCGCCAACCAGTTTCACGATTGATCCAGAGCTCCGCCTCTCCCGCCAGGAGCTACTTGAAGCCTCCGCGTTGGATGATGAGCAGCTCACTGAGCTTGAGTCATATGGGCTAATCACCATTAGAGGTCGCTATTACAGCTCGGATGCGCTTGCGGTAGCAAAGGCAGTCGCCGAAATTGCCGCATTCGGAATTGAGGCTCGTCACTTACGTTCCTTTAAAACTGCGGCCGATCGTGAAGTTGGGCTAGTAGAACAAGTCATCACACCACTTCTTCGCCAAAAGAGTTCTGATGCCAAGGCGCGAGCCGAGGAAGTGCAACGCGAACTTGCCTCGCTCTCCGTCCGACTACATGCAGCTTTGGTTGCCTCCGGTCTCGCACGACTCAAGTAGAGCGATGATGAAGCCGGTAGAAGTTGTTGGCGTTCGAGTAGAGATGCCATCGAATCAGCCGATAGTTCTTCTCCGGGAAATTGGTGGAATTAGGTACCTTCCCATTTGGGTCGGATCAGTGGAGGCAACTGCGATCGCCTTCTCTCAGCAAGGGCTAGTACCGGTCCGCCCACTCACTCACGATTTGATTGTGAATATCTTGGAGGAGTTTGAAAGAAAAGTCTCCAAAGTTAACCTCACTGAACTTCGCGAAGGCGTCTTCTATGCTGAGATTGTTTTTGAAGGGGGAGCGTTGATCTCCGCTCGCCCAAGTGATGCCATCGCCATTGCACTTCGAACCGGCGCACCTATTTTGGCGACCGAAGAGCTCTTCCAACAGGCAGGGATAGATATCCCAGATGCGGAAGAGGATGAAGTGGAGAAATTTAGGGAGTTTCTGGAAGAGATCAACCCAGAAGATTTCCTCGGATAAGGCTTTACCAAGCTGAAAACTCTGAAGTTAAAGTAGAGAGTTAGGTCGTGTCGTTCATTGAATAGCACCATCCTTGGTTCTACTCTTAAGCCACTACAAACCCCCTTTTGTAGAGATCCGAGAGGATCCTTCCCCCAAGAAGGCAGAGAGTTATGAGCGCTTCACAGACCCCAGATATCGGTTACCGCGGAGCTACTGCTTGCCTTGCAGCCGGAATCACTTATCGCCAGCTCGACTATTGGGCTCGTACTGGTCTTGTAGTACCAAGCATTCAGAGCGCAACTGGCTCTGGCTCACAGAGACTCTATGGCTTCCGAGACATCCTCGTTCTCAAAATCGTCAAGCGGTTACTAGATACCGGCGTCTCCCTTCAAAATATTCGCACTGCAGTTGATCATCTTCGCGAACGAGGAGTGGCTGATCTGGAAGCTATGACCTTGATGAGCGATGGCGCAACGATTTATGAATGCACAACCCCGGATGACATTGTTGACCTACTTAAGGGTGGCCAGGGCGTATTTGGCATAGCCATCGGAAAAGTATGGAGCGAGGTTGAGGGCTCTTTGGCTACTCTTCAAGGCGAATCAAGCGTGGATGGCTCAGTTGTTGTAGCCAGTGGCGAAGATAACCCGATCTCTGATGAACTTTCCGAGCGTAGAAAGCGCAGAGGAGCCTAAAACTCTTTATTCTTCCCTCATAGCCTGCGGTAGCGCGTTGTTACTGCACTTAAGCCAGGGGAGTGCTCGTGAGTGAAGTTCGCTCTAAATTTGAAGATCGTCATATCGGTCCAAATGATTCACAAATCTCACACTTGCTCTCGACCCTTGGTGAGAGCAATCTCGATTCATTTATCGCAAAAGTAGTTCCGGCAAATATCGCTATTGCAGAGAAACTTCAGTCGGTTCTTCCTGCAGCAGTTTCTGAGGTGGAAGCGATTGAAGAGCTCAGAGAGCTCGCTTCCAAGAACTCACAAGTTAAATCTCTAGTAGGTATGGGTTACTACGGAACTATTACTCCACCAGTAATTCTCCGTAACGTTTTAGAAAATCCGGCTTGGTACACGGCATATACGCCATATCAACCCGAGATAAGTCAGGGTCGTTTGGAAGCAATCTTTGCTTTTCAAACAGTCATCTCTGATTTAACAGGACTACCAATTTCCAATGCATCAATGTTGGATGAAGCCACTTCGGCAGCCGAGGCAATGACGTTGGCACGTCGAGTCTGGTCTGGCGATGACGCTGCAGTATTCGTTATCGATAAGAATTTGCATCCGCATATTTCCGCGGTAATCCGCACGCGCGCTAATCCACTCAATATTGAAGTCATTGAACATGACTTCGCCACCTCTCTAGAAAATATTGGCAAAGAAATATTTGGCGCAGTCATCTCGCATCTTTCAACATACGGAGATCTACAGAACCCGCAGGCTGCAATTGATTATTTGCATTCGCACAATGCGCTAGCAATTCTCGCAGTTGATTTGCTTGCGCTAACTCTTTTGAAATCACCAGGGGAGTGGGGCGCGGATGTGGCAGTTGGTTCGGCACAACGCTTCGGAGTTCCCATGGGCTTTGGTGGTCCTCATGCCGGCTTTATGGCGGTGAAGTCAGGGCTCGAGCGCTCTATTCCTGGTCGCCTTGTCGGACAATCCATTGATTCACATGGCAACCCAGCATTCCGACTTGCGCTACAAACACGAGAGCAACATATTCGCCGCGACAAGGCGACATCTAATATTTGTACCGCGCAGGTTTTGCTCGCCAATATGTCGGGTTTCTATGCCATGTGGCACGGCCCTCAAGGATTGAAAGCCATTGCAGAGCGAGTGCAAGGATATGCGGCATCTTTTGCCTCATCACTCGGTTCAAAAATTCGCAATACAACTTACTTCGACACATTAACTATCGCGGATATCGATGCTGATGCAATCATCAAGAAGGCACTTTCGGCGTGCTTTAATCTGCGTAAGATCGATGCCGATAGCGTTTCTATTACCTTCGATGAAGCAACAACAGAAAAGGATATAGAAAAACTTTCAGAGCTTTTCGGCGCGAAGATATCTCCAACTTCAATTTCAATTCCGGCAGAACAGCAGCGCCAGAGTGATTTCCTTACACATCCGCTCTTTCATACATTTCATTCAGAGACTGCCATGTTGCGTTATTTACGCGGCCTGGCCGATAAAGATTTGGCGCTTGATAGAACAATGATTCCACTTGGCTCTTGCACAATGAAGTTGAATGCGACTACTGAAATGATTCCTGTGACATGGCCGGAATTTAATTCGCTTCATCCGTTCGCCCCAGCTAACCAAAGTATCGGTATGCGAGAGTTGATTGCACAACTCTCTGATTGGCTCATCAAGATCACGGGTTACGATGCTGTTTCATTACAACCTAACGCAGGTTCTCAAGGGGAGTTCGCTGGCTTGCTTGCGATCCGCAAATATTTAGATGCGAAGGGCCAGACCAATAGAAACATCTGTTTGATTCCATCTAGTGCCCACGGAACCAATGCAGCCTCTGCGGTGATGGCAGGCATGAAAGTTGTTGTTGTTGCATGTGATGATGATGGCAACGTAAGTGTTGCCGACATCAAGGCAAAGATAGGGGAGTATCGAGATTCCCTAGCGGCCTTAATGGTTACCTACCCTTCTACCCATGGCGTATTTGAAGAGGCCATCTCCGAGATCTGCGAGCTAATTCACGAGGCTGGCGGTCAGGTTTATGTCGATGGCGCAAACCTCAACGCATTGGTGGGTACCGCCCAACCTGGAAAATTTGGAGCCGATGTTTCACACCTCAATCTTCATAAGACCTTCTGTATTCCGCACGGCGGCGGGGGACCGGGCGTTGGGCCAGTAATTTCTCGCGCTCATTTGGCGCCCTATCTACCCAACCATCCAATGGATGATGCCTGTGGTCCTGAAACCGGTCCTGGTCCAGTAAGTTCGGCGCCATTTGGTTCGGCTTCAATCTTGCCTATTTCCTGGAGCTACATCCGAATGATGGGCGGAGATGGGTTGACCAAAGCAACTCAAGTGGCAATTCTTAGTGCGAATTATCTTGCCGCTAAATTGGATAAGCATTTCCCAGTTTTATATAAAGGCGCTAATGGCTATATCGCCCATGAGTGCATTATTGATTTACGCGAGATAACTAAGAAAACTGGCGTAACCGTAGATGATGTTGCCAAGCGACTTATGGATCACGGATTCCATGCTCCAACAGTTTCATTTCCGGTTGCCGGAACTCTCATGATTGAACCCACCGAATCAGAAGATTTACGAGAGCTGGATCGATTTATCGATGCCATGGTCTCCATCCGCTCTGAAATATCAGCAATCGAAGATGGCCAACTAACTATCGAAGAATCGGCTCTGAGATTTGCTCCGCATACGACTTCTGACCTATTGCAAGCAGATTGGGACCGTAAATACTCTAGAGATAACGGTGCCTATCCACGAGGTAAAGCAATCGGTATGGGCGTGATGGAGAAATATTGGCCAGCAACTGGGCGAATCGATGGGGTCTATGGAGATAGAAACCTGGTCTGTTCCTGTTTGCCGATAGAAGATTTGGCTATCAATTAACTCCAACTAGGAGAGTGCAGGAATTCGCCTGGGCTTTTTTAGTTTACATAATGTAGATTATCGGCTATATACCTAGAGTCGGTGAGCCGTATGTGGCTCGGCAAATACCCTGAAATTGAGCCTACAAGCCTCGCTAAAGCCCGTGTAGCCCGGCTTTTCTCACCAATTCAGAGCGGAGATCAAGCGGTCGATACTGGCTCCAAGGCCATAATCGCTCTTATATTGATAAATCTCATCCAGGCTTTGAGGTGGCCTTGGGAGCGAAAAATCGACTTTTGGAAGATCTATATCTTTAGCGCAGTGAACCAACGTTGGCGCAATCGCCGCATATTCAGCTGACTCAAGCAGCTTCTTTCGTAGGTTTGGAGTCAGACGTTCATCCTCATTCCCGGCCGCCTCCATAACTTCCTCCATGGAGCTGAATTGGTTAGCAATTAAGGCGGCGCCTTTCTCGCCAATTCCCTTGATACCAGGCAGGCCATCTGAGGCATCGCCGCGAATCATGGCGAAGAGTGCATACCTATCGCCCGGTATTGCATATTTATTCGCAACAAAGGCGATATCGACTAAATCGTGATTGGTAATCCCTTTTGCAAGGTAGACGACTTTTACATCTCGTTTGTCATCAACTAATTGAAAGAGGTCGCGATCTCCGGTGACAATCCGAGTTGGCCCTTTCTCTCTGACCGATAATGTGGCGATGACATCATCCGCTTCGTAATCATCGGCGCCTATTAGCGGAATTCCAAAGGTTTCTAAAATATCGAGCAGAATTGGGATTTGTGGCGATAGTAAATCTGGCTCTTCCTCTTCGCCCTCGGCATCCACTCGATTAGCTTTGTATCCTGGAAATAGATCGGTTCGCCATGTGGGCCGCCAATCTCCTTCGATACAGGCAACCAATCTTGTTGGTTTATACGTATTCATAAGTCGAGCGGTCATATCGAGATAACCTCGAATCGCATTTACTGGAGTGCCATCCGGCGCCAGCAACGTATCCGGCATTCCATAGTAGGCCCGGTACCAAAGCGAGGCGCTATCGAGAAGCATGAGCGTCATACCAAGGCTCCTGCATATACAACCACTCCACGATCAATTGCTAATAAAGCTTGATTGATGACTGGTTCCAAATCGGGTGAAGCGATGGCAATTTGTCGTAAGAGGTCAATATTCTGCTTCATGGAACGAACGAAGTCTCCTACGGTCAACTCTGTTCCTTTCAGGATGGCCGATAAGGAATGACCACTCGCCCATCTCCAAGATGCCATGCAGAAACCAAAGTCAGGTTCGCGCAAAGGTTCAAGTCGTAAATCCAACTCTGCCTCATGTATCTCTCGCCAAATTGCAATTACTTCGGTTAATACTTGAGCGACCTCTCCCCTAGGAATCTTCGGTTCGGCTTCGCGCCGAGCTTCATATTGAAAGCAAGAAATAACCGAGACTATTTCCGGTGCTGATAGTGAATTCAAAATGCCGGATCTAATTACCTCTGCGACGAGCAAGTCAGTTTCGCCGTAAATCTTGGAGAGTAACTTTCCATCCGAGGTGATCTCGCCATCCTTGATATATCCAAATTTTTCCAACATAACTTTAATAAGGTCGAAACGCCTGGCAATTACGTGAGTGCGATTATCGACTCTCTCCGCCAGCCCTCTGTTCTCGCGGCGAAGCCGATCGATACGTTCGGTTTGCCGAGCATGAGTTTCGCGATCCGGGCAGGCATGGCATGGGTGGGAGCGCATTTGTTTACGAACTTCAGAGATTTCAACCTCCATCGCCACCCTTGTGCGTTTGGACTTAAATTCAACACTGGACTCCAAATCTCTAATCTTTGATCGCAATAAGCCGTACTCGAGAAAATCTCCCAAGTGACAAGAGACTTCTGCCTCTAACTTAGACATCGCCTCAATATTTCGGCGGATCTGTTTAGCAAGCCCTACAACCGCTTTATCGGCCTGAAATTGTGCGAATGATGACTCGAGAGAGCTTCGCGCCCGCTCACTGCCAAATTGAGAGATGAGATTAATCGTCATGTTGTAAGTAGGTTTGAATGAACTCTTTAAGGGATAGGTTCGGGTCGAAGCAAGTCCGGCAACACCAGCTGAATCCACATCGCGACTCCACAATATGACGGCATTGCCCTCAATATCGATGCCGCGTCTACCGGCTCGACCNGTAAGTTGTGTGTACTCCCCTGGTGTTATCGCCACGTGGCCTTCACCATTCCATTTAAATAATTTTTCCAAGACTACGGTTCTAGCCGGCATGTTTATGCCTAATGCAAGTGTCTCAGTAGCAAAAACAGCTTTTACCAATCCTTGTTGGAATAACTCCTCCNCCGTCTCTTTAAAGGCCGGAAGCAGCCCAGCATGATGGGCTGCGATTCCTCGCTCAAGTGACTCCGCCCATTCGTGATAACCAATAACAAATAAGTCCTCTTCGGGTAAATGATTTGTCTTTTGGTGAATGATTTCTCGGATTCGAGAACGCTCTTCGCTCGTGGTGAGTTTTAATCCTGCTGAAATGCATTGATGGACTGCGGCGTCACAAGCCTTGCGCGAGAAGATGAAGGTAATCGCAGGTAACAAACCTTGTCGGTCTAGCTTTTCAATTACATCTGCACGACCGAGCTGCTTTATGGAAGGCGCAACGCTGTCGTTACTGGTCCAAGATTTTGCCCTATCCTTCCCTCCGCCGTAACGGGTACGAACGTGACGAACAGATTCCTTTTCGAGCCTGATGATCTCCGGGTTGACCTTCCCTTCGTCAACAAAGAGGTCAAGCAAGTGGTGACCAAAGAGAACATGTTGGTAGAGCGGAACGGGCCTTACCTCGCTGACGATGACCTTTGTCTCTCCGCGAACAGTCTGTAACCAGTCTCCAAACTCCTCGGCATTCGAGACGGTTGCAGAAAGAGCGGCAAGAGCAACGCTCTCAGGCAAGTGAATTAAGATCTCTTCCCAGACAGCTCCCCGAAATTTATCTGCCAGGTAATGAACCTCATCCATTACAACATAGCGAAGATTCTTTAAGGTGGAGGAATTTGCATAGATCATATTTCGAAGCACCTCAGTGGTCATCACCACTATTTGTGCCTCGGAATTAAAAGTGGTGTCTCCGGTCAGCAAACCAATATTTGCTTCACCATACATCTCGCATAAATCCTGATATTTCTGATTGGAAAGAGCTTTGATGGGCGTCGTGTAGAAACACTTGGTTCCGGTTTTCATCGCAAGGTGTGCTGCAAATTCCCCAACAATGGTTTTCCCGGCACCGGTGGGTGCAGCCACGAGAACCGAATGCCCATCTTCGAGGGCGTGGCAACCCGCGATCTGAAAGGCATCCAATGGAAAATCAATAGTCTCGGAGAAGGCCAAGGTTTTTGGATGGCTTTGCTTCACCCGGGCGGCGGCATATCTTTCGGAGGGGGAAAGTGTCATGAGGAAGTCCACGTTATCAGCGTTGCTGGCTTTACCTCGACTTTTAGGGAACCTTCACCAAAATATTCACCATCTGCATAAGCAAGTGCCTTTGAAATTATCGCGATCTCTCTGCCGGTGTAGAAATCTATTGCTGGATGAGAAACATGTTTGCCCTCAAAAACTTTTGGAAAGACTTTTAACAATTCAAATTTCGATACTGGTCTGATTACCATGATGTCTAGCAGGCCATCATCTCTCTTAGCCTGAGGAAGAATCTGCATCCCTCCCCCATACGACGGACCGTTACCAATCGTTACCATCATGGCATCGGTATGGATGCTTTTGCCATCGATAGCAATCTCGTATCGAAGCGGTTTGAACTTAGGTAGCTCCAAAATGGTCGCGAGGTTATATTTCATTTGACCTTTAATTAGACGGAACTTATTTGCGCGACGATTTACTGTCGAATCAAAGCCGGTACTCATAATTTGGCCATACCAACGCGATTTGTTCACCAGTGCCAGATCGATTGGCTCCGGTTGCTTGGTAGTTATGACTCCCCAAATAGTTTGCGGGTCGGTCGCGAGAAAACCAGAGCTGCGAGCAAAATCGTTACCAGTACCTGCTGGCACTACAAAAAGCGGAATGCCGGTTTCGGCAATAACTTGGAGGGCAAGATTGAAGAGGCCATCCCCACCTATGACAAGAACGAGATCGGGCTTGTTCATTAATTTCTGGCGAAGCAGATCTAGAGATTTAACGGCAGAATCCCCAAGTACTATCTCAGAGCGAAATCCAAATGATGGACTATGAAGCGACAGCTCATTGGCAATCGCTAGCGATTTTCCTCGCCCAGAATGGGGATTTACCAAAATCAGGGCGAAGCGAGACATAAAATTAATTAACAACTTTCTTGGCTCTTCTAGAGTCAAGAATTAAAGCAATTGCGCCCGCGCCAAAATAGAAAACCAAAAGTGGGAGTGCGAGAAGTGACATTGTCAAGGGATCACCGGTTGGAGTAAACATTGCAGTAAAGAGAGTGATGAGAAAAATTGCTAATCGCCAAGGCTTAAGGATCGCTCGCCCAGATATCACTCCGATTAGATTTAGTGAGAGGAGGAATACCGGCAGCTCAAAAGCGCCACCAAAGAGCAAGATTACTCGGAGCACAAAGTCCAAGTAATCATCGAACTTAACCAGATTAGTGAGCGAGCTTGGTGTAAATCCGAGGAGGATGCGAACGGCAACCGGGAGAATTGAGTAACCGATCCAGGAGCCCAGAGCAAAGAAAGGAATTGCACAGGCAATGAAGGCAATCGAGCGCTTCTTCTCTCTTCGATGTAACCCAGGTGCAACAAATGCCCATAGCTGATAAATCCATATTGGTGCAGAGAGAATTACTCCAACAAGAATTGCGACTTTGATCTGTAGATTGAGCGGACCAAGCACGCCGTTGATGTAGAGAATTCCGCAATGTGAGGAAGCTTTGGAGGTTGCACTTATTTGATTCAAGTCGCAAAATGGAAGTGATAATTTTCGAATAATTGGGAGATAGAAAATCCAACCTATTATCGAACCGAGGAGTATTCCTAGCGCCGCGCGCACCACACGTTTACGAAGCTCGCGGAAATGTTCGATGAGGGGCATTCGCCCGTTATTTGGCATTGCCATAAACGTTGCGGCTGTGGATTAAGCCTTAGGACCTTCTTCATCCTTACTCTTCTTCTCTGCCTCTTTCTCGCCCTTCATCTCCTCTTTAAAAATTTTAAGTGACTTTGCGAGAGACTTGGCTGAATCTGGAAGGCGCTTGGCGCCGAAGAGAAGAATGACGACCAACAGAAGAATGAGAATGTGGCTTGGCTCGCGTAGAAACATAGTCGTCCTTTGTTCGTTCGGTCAGTGAGTTAATACTAGCGCACGGCTATTTGTAGAGATAAAGCGCTTCCCGCGCTAAGTCGTGGAGATTTGAGGCGAGTTCAAGGGGTGCTAGGACCTGGACCCAATTTCCAAAGGGCAGCAGTGCCCGACTGATCCACTGCAGATCCCCCACGTTTGCTTCGACTCTAGTTCCGCTCGGAGAAGTTTCCAGCACCGAGAAGAGTTCTGAATTTTGTTCGAGGAGAAGTTGCGCCTTCCTTGTGATGAGCAGTTCTACCCGAATAGATGGCGTTACAGATCTCTCAACTGTAGAAAATGAGGAAGGCGTGTTTTTACTCTCAAAAATTTCTAGATGTGTGATTCTATCGAGTCGGAAAGTTCGCTGACTGGATGTGTCGAAATCCCAGGCATCGAGATATATGTGTGATGTAACAAACCTAACTCTTTGGGGCGCGATAGAGCGCTGACTCTTTCTGTCGCTGTGGGCGGAGATATATTCAATAGTAAGCAAAGCGCCTTTTTCTATTGCCGCTTCTATCTCTCTGAGGTAACCAGATTCGGCAGCATCTTGATCGATTCGAGGCAAAATCTTTATATCCAACTGTGCTATTGCGGAAGATAGCTTCTGTTGCAATTCGAGAATCTCTGCACGTAGCGCATCTCCTTCGGGCCGCAATTGACTCAAGGTTGAGAGCGCCAGCGAAAGCGCTACAGATTCAGATTTTGTAAGTGCTCGTGGTCGATCAAGTACTTGCGGATCAACCACGGATACAAAGTCATCATCAAAATGAATGTCAATCATTTCTAGGGTTGTGTACCTTGGAAGGCCGCACATAAAGATCATATTGAGATCTGCCAGGATCTGCTTCGGAGAAATAGCAAATTCGCTGGCGAGTTCACCTATGGATATGCCAGGGTTTTCCACTACAAATGGAACCAAATCGAGAGCTCGCGATGTACGCGTTAGCGCAGTCTCGCTCACGAAACGAACTCCAACAATTTGCTTTTAACCTTCTCTTGAATATCAATCGGAGATATGACCCTCACATGGGGTGTATTAGCAAGTATCTCCTCGAGTAATCTATATTCGGATTCAAAGGCAACTTCGAATCGATCGAATTCCGCTCCAAGTTGGATTAACTTCGACTTCTCACGCAAAAGTAAGGCTCTATCCTTAACTATTTCAATTATTGCCATTCGTTCTGAATTTGCATCATTTGCAAATAACTCGTTCTGGATGTGGAAATCGGATGGAATTTCATACGCGCCCTTTTTTCCGACAGCAGCAACTTCCCCATCTATTCGGAGCAACTTGAAGATTCGCTTATCGCCGGCAGCGATATCTTTTCCAACTAGATACCAAAATCCATTCCACAGAGTTAACGCGTAAGGATGCACTTGCCTATCGGAATCAACAGAGCCGAAATATCGAAATGTTATGGCTTGTCGTTCCTCTATGGCTTGGTTTNTGGTGAGGAAGAAATCGCTAGGTTGCTCAATCGTCGCCTCTAAATAGCCCACATCTTGAAAATCTGCGGGTATACCTAATGAGCGAAACTTTCTCAGTGCGCTTTGAGAGGCGGTGCCCAGTGCCGAATCGCGCCAGAGGGAAGCGGCAAGTGAGAGGAGCGCTAATTCCTTCGGATTCAAATCAGAGATTCGCAAAGCATAAGAGCTGGGCGAAATTCGATAGCCGAGCTCATCTTCGAAGAAGGGATCGATGCTTCCGACTTCTATCTCAATTCCAAGTTGCCGCAATTCATCTTTGTCGCGTTCAAACATACGTTCCACGGTGGCTGGATTCTCGCGATAGCCTTCATAGCCCTCAACCGCGTTAAGAATCTCTGACTTGGTTAAGTATCGTTTTGTCGCCAGTAAAGCTAGTGTCAGGTTGATGAGGCGGGCTGGCTTCTTATCCCCTGCGCTGCCTTTTTCAATCACGGGTAAAGGGTATTGCTCGAAGGGCAAAGTGGAGCAGATTTGCTAAAGTTCGAGGATGAATTTAAGAAAATCAGGGCTTATAAAAGCCTCGCTCGCGCTGCCGCTACTTCTGATACTTGCCGGATGCACGACAGATGGAGGGGCAAAAGCCACTTCACCAAAACCACTCCCCTCCACCTCAGAATCGAGTGCAACATTGACTACAGATGCGTCTAAGTACATCAGCGTTACCGGAGCAGCTGGAAAGGCCCCCGTTCTTGGCGCGCCTATTGGCGCAGCTCCGACAGAGTTGATTGCTAGCGATATCTACCCAGGAACTGGCGCAGTTGTCGCACCTACATCAACCCTGACTGTGCAATACACACTTCTCGCATGGTCGACTGGCAAAGTGGTGGAGAGTTCCTGGACCGGCGGTTCACCGGCAACATTTCCGCTCTCTGGAGTTATTCAAGGTTGGCAGAAGGGTCTGCCTGGAATGAAAGCGGGCGGTCGACGTCTATTAATCATTCCGCCATCACTTGGATATGGATCAACCGCATCCGGCCCTATCGCAGCCAACGAAACTTTGGTCTTCGTGGTTGATGTTTTGAAAGTTGCTTAAGCTTCCTCTTCTTTAAGTCCGTAGGCGCCTTTCGATGGGCGTCTACGTCTTGCTGGCGCAATAGTTCCTGGAGCAAGCCGTCTGGCAAAGATGAGAAAACCAGTGTGGCCAATCATTCGATGCTGGGGACGTACCGCTAAACCTTCGTGGTGCCAGCCCCGAACAATCGTCTCGGAACTCTCGGGCTCGGTGAAATTTGCGCTCTCTTTAATCGCCTCTGCCGTTGCCGAAAGCTGGGTTGTCGTAGCCACATAAGAGAGAAATACTCCACCTGGCTCCAAAACCTCCCTCGCCATCTCCACGCATTCCCACGGCGCAAGCATGTCGAGGATCACTCGATCGTATTTGGTTGTGTGAGGATGATCTTGAACTGATCCAACTGTAAGAGACCAATTTTCAGGAAGCGCTTTAAAGTAATGAGAGACATTCTTTCGTGCGATATCAGCGAACTCGTCACGTCGCTCAAAGGAATCTACTCTGCCTTCCGAACCTACTGCACGTAAAAGCGAGATTGAGAGCGCTCCGGATCCCACTCCGGCTTCTAGGACCCGAACTCCGGGAGCAACATCTGCCATTCCCACGATCATGGCGGCGTCTTTAGGATAGACAATCGTTGCACCTCTAGGCATGGAGAGCACATAGTCAGTCAGGAGTGGTTTGAAGGCGAGGAACTTCAATCCGCCTGTGGTTTCAACCACGCTGCCCTCTGGCTTACCAATTACCTCATTGTGAACCAACCAACCATTATGGGTATGCCATTCTTGGTTGGGCTGAAGGGTGATGGTGTGCATCTTGCCTTTTGCATCTGTTAGTTGCACTCTATCCCCGATTTGAAAATACGGCGACGGTTTAGTGGTTGCGCTCATAACCTAATCCTACTTCGCATCTGCAAAGAGCTGGACAAGCTGCGTTAAATCTAAATCCTTTAAATTCGGACGCATCCTGATACGTTCGCCTGGCTCTATCTGCACAATATGGGGAAGCGCCAAAACCCAAGCACCGCTAGAAACACCTGCCTTAACTCCAGTCACTGAATCTTCGATAACTAGCGAGCGAGAAATTTCAACACCTTTTATTGCAGCGGCCAGTAAGTAACCTTCCGGATCTGGCTTTGAAGCCTTCACATCATTCATGGAGATTGAGAGGGAAAACATCTCCGAGAGATCGGGTGCGGTTTGGGATAACCCTTTGAGGCAAGAATCCATAAGAATTCTCGGACTTGCACTCACAAGGGCGGTAGGAGTGCCACTTTCAAAAACTTTGCGAGCGAAATCTAGCGCTCCATCCATGAAAGTAACTCCATGTTCAAACTCCAGAGCTACTCTGCTTAATAATTCATCGGCGAAAAATTGAGCGGTGTGAACTCCCCCAGCCTTGCCGCGCATGTATTCCCCTGCTCGAAGCAGCGGACCGCCTAAACAGTTTCTCTGATCTTCTTCACTCCAGTCGTAGTCAAATTCCGACATAAGCGAACGTTCACAGGCGTACCAAGTTGGCTCGGAATCAATCAGAGTGCCATCCATATCAAAGAAGATGGCCTCGAAACTTGTTGGATTCCTCAATTTGCGTTGAAATACTTGGCTTCAGGATGATGAACGATGATCGCCGAGGTTGATTGCTCTGGATGAAGCTGGAACTCCTCCGAAAGGTTCACGCCGATACGTTCCGGTTCCAGCAGCTGGCATAACGGCACTTGTTGCTCAATATCGGGACAAGCCGGGTAGCCGAAGGAGTACCTTGAACCACGGTAGCCCTGATCTAAGATTTCCGAGATATCTTTGGAATCATCGGTAGCAAATCCCATCTCTTCTCGGATGCGGCCATGCCAATACTCCGCAAGCGCCTCTGTTAATTGAACAGATAGACCATGTAGTTCGAGATACTTGCGATAGTCATTTTGTGCAAATAATTTCGCGGTGGCCTCACTAACGCTTTGGCCCATGGTGACCACGTGAAATGCCACGGTATCTATCTCGCCGCTCTCTTTGCTGCGGAAGAAATCGCTTAGACAGAGGCGACGATCTCTGGATTGGCGCGGGAAAGTAAATCTCACTCGCTCTTTGCCCTTATCGACACCTTCATGGTGCAAAATAACTAGATCGTTTCCTTCGCTGTAGCAAGGGAAATATCCGTAGACAACTGCGGCGTTCAGCCAACCATTTGCTTGTGCGTCACTAAGAACCGATCGAAGTTGGGGCCGACCTTCCGAATCCGCCATTGCCTCATACTCACCGCGCTTACCCTGTAGCCCCCATTGCCCAACAAATAGCGCACGTTCATCGAGCATTCCCAAATAATCGGCAAGTGGAATTCCCTTAACAACGCGTGATCCATAAAAGGGAACACTAGGAAGCGAATTCTCTAGCGCCACATCGCTGCGAGAGGTATCAGTATTTACTTCGCGATTAAGGCGGGTGTTTGGAGTTCTGCGCTCTTTGAGCGGAGGAAGCTCGGCTCCTTCAACTCCCTTCTTGATTGCCATCATGGTGTCCATTAGGCGTAAACCTTCGAAGGCATCTTTGGCATAGCGAACGGTGCCAGGGAATTGTTTGGCTAAATCTTGTTCAACAAAAGTTCTCGTAAGAGCTGCGCCACCTAGAATAACCGGCCATTTTTGATCCAACTTGCGTGCTACTAATTCCTCTAGATTCTCTTTCATTACTACGGTCGACTTAACCAGGAGGCCACTCATACCAATCACATCGACCGAATGTTCGGTAGCGGCATCGATAATTTGGTTAACCGTCTGTTTAATTCCAATATTGACGGTTTGATATCCATTATTGCTCAGGATGATATCCACGAGGTTCTTACCAATATCGTGGACATCGCCTTTCACGGTGGCGAGGAGAATCTTTCCCTTGCCTTCAGAGTCGCTCTTCTCCATAAATGGTTCAAGTATGGCAACTGCCGCCTTCATGACCTCGGCCGACTGCAGAACGAAAGGAAGTTGCATCTCCCCTTTGCCGAATAGTTCACCAACCACCTTCATGCCGGCCAAGAGATGATCATTGATAATTGCTAGCGGTTTTATACCTTGATCCATAGCGCTCTGTAGATCGGCTTCTAAGCCAACCTTTTCACCATCAATGATGCGACGTTCAAGCCGCTCGGCAAGTGGCAAGGCGGCCAATTCTGCCGCACGGGTAATCTTGTTGGAACTGGCCTCCACTCCTTCGAAGAGTTCGAGGAATGTTGAGAGCGGGTCATATGTGCAATTGCCATCAGCATCAAAAATTCTGCGGTCATAAATGAGGTCGAGCGCAACCTCGCGCTGACGATCATCGATGCGAGCCATTGGTGTGATCTTGGAAGGGTGGACAATTGCGGAGGTAAGCCCAGCTGAAACCGCTTCCGAGAGGAAGACCGAATTCAAAACAATTCTCGCTGCTGCATTTAATCCGAAAGAGACGTTGCTGACTCCTAAAGTTGTGTGGACATTTGGATGAGATTCCTTGAGCGCCTTGATGGCGGCCAAAGTTTCGAGTGCATCCTTGCGAGTCTCTTCTTGACCAGTAGCTATCGGAAAGGTGAGCGCGTCAATGAGGATGTCACCTTCATGCATGCCCCAGTTAGAAGTGAGGTCGGCGATAAGTCGATGCGCCACCTTTAATTTCCATTGCGCCGTTCGCGCTTGTCCCTCTTCATCAATCGTTAGAGCTACAACAGCTGCTCCATGCTCCTTCACTAGCGGCATGATGCGAGCGAATCGTGAGGTCGGGCCATCGCCATCTTCATAGTTAACGGAGTTGATAACGCTTCTGCCACCTAGATGCTCAAGGCCCGCCTTCAATACCGCAGGCTCGGTTGAATCAAGGACGATAGGAAGGGTGGAACTAGTTGCGAAGCGCGAGGCGAGCTCTTTCATATCTGCTACACCATCGCGGCCGACATAATCGATTGAGAGATCAAGCATATGTGCACCATCACGAATTTGGTCGCGGGCTATCTCAACGCAGCTCTGCCAATCCTCTGCGAGCAAAGCCTCTCGGAATGCTTTAGAACCATTGGCATTTGTGCGTTCACCAATAGATAGATACGAGAGCTCTTGTGTAAATGGTACATATTGGTAAATCGATGAGGCACCGGCCTCCTCATACGGATGACGAAGCGAAGTTGGCTTTCGATCTAATTTTTCGACAACTGCTCGAATATGGTCTGGAGTCGTTCCACAACACCCACCAATAAGATTGAGTCCGTAATTCTGCACAAAGTCAGCAAGGAAGCCGGAAAGTTCTGCTGGCGATAGCGGGTACCTTGCTCCATCTGCGGTTAGCTCCGGCAATCCAGCATTTGGCATGACCGATAATCCAACGCTGGCGCTGTTGCTCAATACTCGTAGGTGCTCGCTCATTTCAGCAGGCCCGGTTGCGCAATTTAAACCAATCAGATCGATATTCAGCGGCTCTAGCGCATTGAGTGCAGCTCCGATTTCAGAACCCAAAAGCATGGTTCCGGTTGTTTCTACCGTAACTTGAGCGATTAGAACGACATCGCGTTCTGATTTATCGATGGCTTCACGCGCGCCGTTGATGGCAGCTTTCGCTTGCAACAAATCCTGGGTTGTTTCAATAAGGAGTGCGTCACAACCGCTGTCAATCAATCCCTGCGAAGCGGTGAAGTAGGCCTCTTTGAGAAAGGAATATTCAGTGTGACCCAAGGTGGGTAATTTTGTACCAGGCCCGAGCGAACCAAGTACCCAGCGCGGCTTCTCTGCTGTTGAAAATTCGTCGGCTACTTCTCGTGCAAGTAATCCACCAGCGTGGGCAAGTTCGTAGATACGTTCTTCAATTCCATACTCTGCGAGATTCGCCCAGTTTGCACCAAAAGTGTTGGTCTCAATGGCATCAGAACCCGCCTCGAGATATTCTCGATGTACCGCCTTAACAATCTCAGGTCTAGAAACGTTGAGAATCTCATTACAGCCTTCATGACCCTGGAAATCTTCGAGCGTTGGGTTTTGGGCTTGAAGCATGGTGCCCATGGCTCCGTCAGCTATTACTACTCGTTTGGAGAGCGCGATACGCAGCGATCCGGCTGGAATATTGGGTCTAGTCGGATGGATTCTCATATGGGCCAAGGGTACCTCAGCGCTGTGTTAGAGCGCTAAACCGAGAAGGGCATCTAGGAATCGAGTTACGACTCCCGGAGAATCATCCCCTTCCAACTCCCCTGTTAATTCGGCAGCACTCCACCTGTCCAATATGGTCAACGCGTTCGGTGTGTCTAGATCATTTGCCAGGGCGGCAATCAATTGATTAATAAGTAGTTCAACGCCAGATACTCGTTCTTTGGCTAGTGCTAGGCGTAGCCGTTCCACTTGTGCCTTGCTTGATTCAAGTACTTCGTTACTCCACATTCGATCCGCACTGTACTTAGAACTCATCAAGGCATGTCGAATCACCATTGCATCGGTGCCGGATTGCAGAAGTTTGGATACAAAGACGAGATTGCCCTTACTCTTGCTCATCTTCTCGCCATCTAATCCCATCATTCCGGTATGAAGATAGGTTTTGGCAAAGGGCTCTCCAGTAAGCGCTTGCGCTTGCACGCCAGAGAAGAAATGATGCGGAAAGATAAGGTCGCTGCCTCCACCTTGCAAAGAGATTGTCGAGCCACTTTTTCTAGTAAGAAAATCTTCTCCTACTAGGTAGCGAAGTGCGATTGCCGTGCACTCGATATGCCATCCGGGACGTCCCTCGCCAAACGGAGCCTGCCATGATGGCTCCCCCGCTCGATGAGCGCGCCAAAGAAGTGCATCTAAAGGATCTCGCTTCCCGACAAGAGCTGGATCGCCCCCACGTTCGGCAAAAATAAGCAGCGCCTCATCTTCGGGCATCGGCAATGTGGATTTGAAAGCGGAGATATCAAGATAGATATCTTCACCCACCTTGTAGGCGAATCCCAAATCTAGTAAACGTTCAACACAGGTAACAATTAGTTCGATTACTTCGGTCACAGGAACGAATGATTTCGGTGGAAGAATGTGAAGAGCAGTCATGTCCGAACGGAAGAGATCGATCTGACTCTGTGCGAGTTCTATCCAATTGACCTCATCGCGCGCAGCTCTTTCAAGTAGCGGATCATCGATATCCGTAATATTTTCAACAAAGCTGACGCGTCGACCTTGCGCTAGGAGATAACGATGAATCAAATCGTAAGTTAAATATGTTGCGGCATGACCTAGATGGGTTGCATCGTAGGGCGTGATTCCACATACATAGAGCTTGAACTCATCATCTCCGGCGAGAAGAGACTCTCCCTGAGTCGCTTTAACGCGCATGGTTGGCAGATGGAAGCCTGCTCCTAATGGCGGAATCGCAACAGTGGGCCAACTATTCATTCGATAATCCTAACGTGGCGAAATTTAAAAAGGTGGCCACGGAATGGCTGGCCAATCTTGTGACGGAAAAGGCAGGGCACTCTCTCTCAATAAATCCTCAATACGATTATCCAGCGCGTTTATCTCCTGATCCGTAATCAATGATTGCAGATAACCTCTATCAACTCCAGATTGAATTCTTTGAAGATATTCAATCTGATCTAGGGATAGCGGCTTTCCAGCAAATTGCCAGAGTACGGTGCGCAATTTATCCTCGCTATGAAATGTAACTCCGTGGTCGCAGCCATAGAGCTCGCCCCTTGCATCTACGAGCAGATGTCCATATTTACGATCGGTATTGTTTATGAGCGCATCAAATAGGGCTAGGTCACTCAGTCTCGGTGCGGTGGATTGGCCGAAAATTACGGGATCAAAGTCCTCCGGTACATCTATCCATTCCTGTACCGAACCCTCGCCGTAAGGTCCATCGCGAAGGATAGTTTTTGGAACGAGGTTAAAGCCGGAGAAATCACTGATGTAAAAAGCCGCCACTTCCCTACTAGCCAAATTTCCATCGGGAAAATCCCATAGCGGACGCTCGCCAGCTATTGGCTTATAAATTACTTGTTGTTCGGTACCTTGCAATTTGCATAGGAGCGTCGCGTTTGAGGCATCAACAAGTCGGCCAACAACCTCAAGGGGTAGGGTCTCCAACTCTTTAACGTCGATAGCCATTAGCCCTTGGACATAAATGTCCTTCAACATTAATTGGTAACCCACAAAATGGACAAGGCTGTCTTCCGCCAGCCACAACTGCCTCTGCTCGATCGCAGAAACCACGAACTTGGAAAAGCCGAAGTGAGACCCGAACCAAATCAGGCGGATCTTCGATATCTCCGAAATCTGCATCGGCACTAAATAACTCTTGATCGGCTACCTCAGTCATTGCTTGCAGTTCAATGATTACTCGAGAGGTGGTGGCCTCCCAGGTAAAGCCGATTACTCCAGCCTGAAAATCCTCTTCAATCGGAAACTCTAACGACGCGGTGTCGCTGCTTGGCGGAAGCGAAAGTTCATCTAGCGAAGCCAAGCCCCCACGTCGTAGATCTACTAACAGTTCACGAAGACGAATCGTCAGTGCCTCAACTTGATTCTTCTCTACCGCAATCGTGTTCAATCCTTGGTTCGAGCTTACTTGAATGAAGAAAGCACGTTCGCCCGGGAGGCCAACAGTCCCGACAGTAAAGCGATCAGGTTTCTCATGCGAAAAAATCAGTCGGCTCATCCAGCGCCACCACCTAGCGTCGCTCGAACTCCATCGCGCCGCTTTGCCTCACTTCCCAAACGTGGAAGGATTGAAGTTAAATGTGAAATGTCATTTGTACGAATTACGAAGGCGCCGCCTTTGGTAAGTCGAATCTGTGAGATAGAAGCCGGATCAATAACTATTCGTTGAAATTGGTCTAGGTGCAGACCTAAAAATTGGGCTAACGCAGCCTTAATAACATCTCCGTGGGAGCAGAGCAGGAGGCTTTGTGGCTTCTTTGCCTCTGAAAATAGCTCGGAAAATAGATCGCTGAGTCTGGATTGCATCTCTAGAAATGATTCGCCTTCCGGGAATCGAACAGTGCTTGGGCGACGTTGGATCTCGCTCCACTCTGATTTTTTGGCGAGAGTGGAAAGTTTTCGCCCGGACCAGAGACCATAATCCATCTCTATCAAACGCTTATCTTGCGCGTATTCCGTTCTGCTACCGGAAGTATGGGAGTCAAGGTATTGAAGAAGGGGCTTTAGCGTCTCTTTGCATCGAGTGATTGGACTGGTAATGATGCGATCAAATTTCTTGGATTTTAAAGCGTCGACTAACGCCAGAGCTTGGCGTGTACCAAGATCGCTGAGATGAATCGAGTTATCCCGACCTGCCAGAATACCTTTGGCATTAGCCGTGGAGTGGCCATGCCGGAGAAGAGTGATATCTAAGTACTTCTCAGATGGTGAAGCACTAACGGCTTTGGACATGGGAGAAGGTTACCGAGAAATCGGAGTCAAACTTGCTAGGGTCAACCTTATGGAAGAGCGCTATCTCGGCAATTCAGGCCTTAAGGTCTCCAGACTTGGTTTGGGAACTATGACGTGGGGTCGTGATACTGACGAGCTGGAGGCAGCTGACCAACTTAAATCCTTTATTGATGCCGGTGGAAATCTCATTGATACCGCAGCTGTCTATGGCGATGGGGATAGCGAACGAGTCATTGGCGGATTTCTTGGGACTCTAGTTCCTCGGGATAAAATTATTCTTGCCAGCAAAGCCGGCATCTCATTCTCAACTGGTGAACGAGTCGTCAACAACTCTAGGACTTCGCTCTTGGCCGATCTTGATAAGAGTTTGGCCCGACTGGGAACCGATTATTTGGATCTCTGGCAGATTCATGCCTGGGATTCGCTCGTGCCGTTAGAGGAGACGCTCAGCGCGCTGGATATCGCGGTTAGTTCAGGGCGAGTGCGTTACGTTGGACTTTCAAATTTTAATGGTTGGCAACTGGCGCGATCAGCAACCTTGCAAAATCCGATATTTGGAAAGAGTGTCATTTCATCCATCCAAAATGAATATTCACTCCTTAACCGCAGCGCAGAACGTGAAGTACTTCCTGCTTGCGCCGAGTTAAATGTGGGATTTCTCGCTTGGTCTCCACTAGGAAGAGGCGTTTTGACGGGAAAGTATCGAGCAGGTACGCCCTCTGATTCTCGGGGAGCGAGCCCACATTTCTCAGATTTTGTATCTCCATATCTAGATGCACAAAGTCGAAGTATTGTTGAAGCGGTCTGCGTCGCCGGTGAAGGATTGGGCTTCTCCCCCATTGAGGTCGCTCTAGCTTGGGTGCGCGACAGCAAAGGCGTTGCCAGCGCAATCATTGGCGCTCGCACGGCGGCTCAACTTCGTGGGGCGCTAACGGTGGAAGAAATTACGCTCCCACATCAAGTGCGAGAAGCGCTAGATGAAGTCTCGCAATCAAGCCTGCTCAAGGAATGATTTAAGGACCTTCACACCGAAGAGCAAACCTTCAATAGGTACACGTTCATCAACCCCATGAAAGAGTGCGAAGAAGTCTAAATCTTCTGGAAGGCGGAGTGGACTAAAACCATATCCAACGATTCCAAGTGCTGACAGCGCCTTGTTATCAGTTCCACCACTCATTACATATGGAACCGGGATAGCGTCCTGGTCAAACTCTTTTAACGCCTTAACCATTGCATCAGCGAGCGGACCGGCGAAGTCAACCTCCAAAGCGATATCGCGTACAAGGAGTTCTATTTCAATATCCTCGCCCGCTAACTCCTTTATGGTCTTCACCAAATCCTCTTCAAAAGCCGGCAAGAAGCGTCCATCCACTACAGCAGAGGCTGTGCCTGGAATTACATTCGCTTTATACCCAGCTTCCAGCATGGTGGGATTGGCGGTGTTTTGAATTGTTGCGCCCATCATCCTGGCGGCTCCACCAATATGCTTGAGAAGAGGTCGAACATTTGTGGGGTCGTATTTCTCCCCCGCGAGTTCTGCCACCTTGCTCCAGAATTTAGCGCCAGTTTTGGTTTCAAGTTGCGGCCATACATAAGCGCCGATGCGAGAAATAGCAGCGCTTAATTTTGTTACTGCATTATTTCCATTGATAAATGAGCCGTGACCAGCATCGCCCTTGGCGGTCAGCTTCATCCACTGAATACCTTTTTCTGCGCCTTGAACGAAATAGAGTCGATGACCACCGGTCATCGTGACTGAGAAGCCACCAACCTCGGAAACCGCTTCGGTATATCCCTCGAAAAGTTCCGGCCGATTTTTTACTAGCCACCTAGATCCAAAGACGCTTCCCGCCTCTTCATCGGCGAAGAAAAGCAGCAAAATATTGCGAGGAGGTTTATAGCCAGTACGCGCCCATTCCCGAACAGTGGCAAGGATCATGGCATTCATATCTTTCATATCCACGGCGCCGCGGCCCCAGATATATCCATCTTTAATAATTCCACCAAATGGATCAACCGACCAGTCATCAGCATTTGCTGGAACTACATCTAAATGTCCGTGCAAAACTAATCCGGGTCGATCGGGATTGGCTCCCTCAATCTTTGCCGCCACATTGAAACGATTAGGGCCCGTTTCGATTAGCTCTGAAGCGATTCCGACCTCCGCCAATTTAGCGACAACATATTCAGCCACCGCTTTCTCGTCGCCTTTGCCCTCGCCAAAGTTAACGCTCGGGATGCGAATCAATTCTTGGCAGAGCGAGATTGTCTCTTGTTCGAGGGTGGAGAGAGAAGTTGAATCAAATTCGGTCATGCCGAGAATCTTGCCGTAAAAAGCTCTGAAAGAAGGGCAATTTCGCCATTTTGGTACTGAGAGTGGAACCTTGATAAAGTAACCCTCTTCACTCGTCCGGGTGGCGGAATTGGCAGACGCGCTAGCTTGAGGTGTTAGTGCCCGCAAGGGCTTGAGGGTTCAACTCCCTTCTCGGACACTCAGATTGTTTTCATGGTTAGATACCTGCGTGGCTGAGCTCATCTATTACTGCGGAACTATGGATAGCGGTAAATCCACCCTTGCACTTCAAACAGCCCATAATCATCAAAGCCGCGGGCGCACCGGATTAATTTTCACAAACCAGGATCGAGCCGGTCGTGGTCAAATCTCCTCGCGTCTAGGCCTTCAAAGCCAAGCAATCGAAGTCGATGAAGAGATTGATCTTCATAAGTTTGTCGTCGAGAAATTATCGCAAGGCGAACGCGTCGACTTCGTTATCTGCGACGAAGCTCAGTTTTATCAACCAGAACAGATTGAGCAACTTGCCAGAATTGTCGATGGCCTAGGCATTGATGTCTTCGCTTTTGGCATCCTCACTGATTTTCGAACTGAGCTATTTCCTGGTTCCGCTCGGTTGGTTGAGCTAGCGGATAGAGTTCAAACACTTCAGGTAGAAGCCCTATGTTGGTGTGGAGAGCGAGCCACTCACAATGCTCGAACCATCGGCGGAGTAATGGTGACCGAAGGCGAACAAGTGGTTGTTGGAGATGTCTCCTCCCAAGCCGAGGTTGCCTATGAGGTTCTCTGTCGACGACATCATATGCGCAAGGTAACAGCCCGAAAATCTAATGCGGGTGCGCTAGATCCACTCCCATTTTCACTTTAATAAAACTTTAATTAAAGTAGTGAACCGCACCAGCTAATAGTGGCGCTAGAAAGAGGGATGGCAGTAGCGTCCCTACTCGAATCATCGCTATTCGGATTAAGCGGAATGAAATCCCGAGCAATAAAATCCCACCAACGGCAGTCATAGCCTGCACCTGATAATCGGCGAGAATATTGCCGAGCGCAAAACCGATACCGGTCCAAGCAAATTGATAGATTCCAACAGGTAGCGCTGATGCCGCTACTCCCCAACCCAAACTCGCGGCAAAGGCTACTGAGGTGATGCCATCGAGAATACTCTTCAGGGTCAATTGCGAGATTCCTGCATGCATACCATCACTAATAGATCCCATGATTGCCATCGGTCCGATGACGAATAAGAGTGAAGATGAGACAAAACCCTCCACAAAGGGCGAGGAGCCATGCTTATCAAACCTACGCTTTATCGCAACACCCAAATTCTCGAGCCGCTCTTCAATACGTAAGGCAACGCCAAGTAGCGCACCAATTACTAGAGAGGCGAGAATTACTAAGAAAACCCAACCCTTAGGAAGGGCAGATGCAAATACCGGGTTCCAAACCGATCTAATCGCATCAACCGCGGCAAGTAAAGTGACAAAACCGAGAGTCGAAGTCACCAGGTCGCGAGTGGATTCCTTGAACTTAGCGCCAAAAAAAATTCCTAACGTCGATCCCAAAATAATCGCAGAGACATTGATAACTGTGCCTAAGCCGATAAACATAAGGGAGAGAGTATCACCAGGTTATCTCTTTCCAACCTTGCGCTCGCAGCAATTGATTAGTTCTGCTAAATGGTTTGCTTCCAAAGAAGCCACGATAGGCCGATAGCGGACTAGGGTGCACTCCAGTAATTGTCAGATCTAAATTTAGGTGAATCGCAGTCTCTTGCGCGCTCTTTCCCCAGAGAAGAGAGACGACTCCCCTACGTGCCAGCTCTTTCACAATCTCATCAGTGATTCGCTGCCATCCGATATTTGCATGGGAATTACTCTCGCCGGCTCGCACCGTCAATACTCGATTAAGCAGGATGACTCCCTGATCGTGCCAATGCGAAAGATCTCCCTCTGACGAAATAACAGTTCCTACATCTGAAGCAACCTCTTTGATTATATTTCGCAGCGTCGGAGGTAAGGGGCGTGTCTTATCAGGAACTGAGAAAGCTAAGCCAATTGCATGCGAGCGAGTTGGATAAGGGTCCTGTCCGAGAATGAGCACGCGTGATTCAGCTATGGGTGTGGATAAAGCTCGGAATATATTGGAGAAATCGGGGAGAAAATCTTCTGAAACCAGAAACTGTTCAATCGAGCCAATATGCTCCTGAACAGGTTCGAGAACAGACTGCCACTCTTGCGTCAGTGAATTGAATAGGGCGTTAGATTGCCCGGGCAAAGTATCGACCAGATTCGTGAGTCAGCGAGAGCTTTAGGCCATAAGCAAGTGAGAGATTCTCTTCGGTGAGAGTCGTTGCAATCTCACCTGCGGCGATTGGCAAGCCATGAGAGAGCAAAAGTACATGTGTAGTACCAATCGGAATCTCTTCAATATGGTGGGTAACGATGATGGTTGCCGGCGCAGCTGAATCCATCGCAAGTAGTTCTAGTCGGCGAAGGAGATCCTCGCGACCCCCTAAATCCAAGCCAGATGCTGGCTCATCGAGGAGTAGGAGTTCAGGATCAGCCATCAACGCTCGGGCAATGAGAACGCGTTTCTTCTCCCCTTCGCTCAAAGTCCCAAAGTTCCGTTCTCCAAGTGAGCGAACCCCAAGAGTGGTTAATAGCGCAATCGCTCTGCTCTCATCCCAGAGGTCATAGCTCTCCTGCCATCGCCCGGTGATGGCATACGCAGCAGTCATTACTGAATTTATGACAGTTTCATCTTCTGGTATTTCAAGCGAGAGCGCAGGGGTGGTTAATCCGATTCTCGGACGCAATTCAAAGACATCAACTTTTCCCAACTCTTCACCAAGAATCCGAACTTGCCCAGTGGTGGGATGAAAAATCGAGGATGCGAGCAAAAAGAGGGTGCTCTTTCCGGCGCCATTTGGACCGATGACAACCCAACGCTCTCCTTCAACAACCCGCCAGCTAATTGGGCCAAGGATTCTCTTTCCATCACGTACAACAGTTGCGTCAGTGAGTGAGAGAACTTCGGTCATGTTCAAAAGATACCGCCTAAGTAGGCTTTGCATGAGTAAACTCGACTAGTGACTTCCAAAAGCTTGCGAAATTTTACTGGTTTGGTGCTTTTATCGGGTGAAGCCAAACCCGAGGTCGCAAATGAACTCCTTCAAACTCTTGCACCTTTCAACATATCCATCCTGGACTTGGAACAAATTTCCGTGCGAGGTCGAGTACTGCTTGCTGCGCTCATTGACCTTGACCCGGCCCATGCTGAAGGAATTCAAATCGATCTGGATGAGATGGCTAAACGAATTGATATGGATTTAGCGATTGATTTTCAAGAAGCCGTCGCGCAAGTAGAGACGCATCAATTGACCCATTGTTTTACAATTTTGGCCCCCGAACTCAAGCCAGCCGCCATTTCGGAAATTACTGAGTTGGTCTTCTCATTTGGTGGAACAATCGCCGCAATTTCACGGATTGCTCATGAACCTGTCACGGCGATTGAATTCAAAGTATCTCTGCCACCGAACGCAGATTTCAGAGAAAGATTCTCTCGAATCATCTCAGAACATCGCATTGACTCATCCTTTATTCCGCTATCTCTTCACAGCGAAGGAAAGCGAATCGTCATGTTGGATATGGACTCCACCCTGATACAACAGGAAGTTATCGATTTACTCGCGCGTAAGGCCGGGGTCGGTGAGGAGGTTGCTGGAATCACCGAGTCCGCGATGAGGGGTGAGTTAGATTTCGCGGCCTCATTAGCGGCGCGCGTTTCAAAACTGGCTGGTTTGGCTGAAAGCGCTATAGCTGAAGTGGCTGGCGAGATTGAACTCTCCACCGGAGCGCGTGAGCTGATTCAAGCTCTACATTCTTTAGGACATAAAGTGGGAGTTGTTTCCGGCGGATTCCTCAATGTGATTGAGCCGCTGCTTAAAGAATTGAAAATTGATTTTTATCGGGCAAATAGCCTAGAAGTTGCCGATGGAGTTCTCACCGGTAAAACAACTGGTGCCGTGATTGATCGTGAGGCGAAAGCCAATTTGTTGCGGGAATTTGCTCAAAGCGAAGCGGTTGAGTTGAGTAAAACTGTTGCTGTTGGTGATGGAGCAAATGATCTAGGAATGATTGCTATATCTGGGCTAGGTATCGCCTTTAGCGCCAAGCCTGCGGTGCAAGCTGCAGCAGATTGTGCGATTAATTCTCCATCTTTAGAGCGGGTGCTCTTTTTGATGGGAATTTTACAAAACTAGTTAGAGTCGACAAGCATGAATGTCGGTGACAAGAATGCCTCTCGCGCCCACGCTCCAAAGTTCATCCATGATGCGATTGATCTCTTTTCGCTTAACCATGGCGCGCACTGCAGACCATTCTGATTTTTGAAGCGGCGAGATAGTAGGTGACTCGATTCCAGGTGTGAGAGCACAAGCTTTCGCAAGGTCGGCGCTCTTCACATCGTAATCAACAAGTACATACTGGCGCGCAATCACTACTCCGTTTAAGCGGCGTAGCAAGGTTTCAAAAGCACCATCGCGTTCTGCCCCAGTGCGAGATATCAGAATCGCTTCACTGGAAAGCAAAACATCACCGAATATCGAGAGACCGGCTTGGCGAAGCGTTCCACCCGTTGAAACTACATCGGCAATAAGATCTGCAACACCAAGTTTGATTGATCCTTCAACGGCGCCATCCAATTGGACAATTTCGGCATCTATCTTCTGTTCCGCAAGATATTTTCGGAGTAAGCCAGGATAGGCAGTGGCAATTCGCTTGCCCGCAAGTTGTGGATTTACAACTGAGGTTGGTGCTGCAAAACGAAAGGTGCTCTTTCCAAAGTCCAGAGCCAAAACCTCTTCGGCTGGGGCGCTGCTATCAAGGAGTAGATCCCGTCCAGTAATGCCCGCATCCAACTCTCCCGAACCAACATAAATCGCTATGTCACGCGGCCTGAGATAGTAGAACTCGACATCGTTCTCTGGGTCGATGAAAGAGAGATCACGCGCATCTGAACGTTGACGATATCCAGCCTCGCGCAAGGCGGCAACTGATGCCTCAGAAAGTGAACCTTTATTAGGTACGGCAATTTTAAGCGTCATATTAATCCTTAAAGTTCACGATAGACATCTTCAAGTTCAATGCCCGTTGCGAGCATCATCACTTGAAGGTGATAAAGAAGTTGGCTGATTTCTAGCGAAAGCTCTTTCTTGCCTTGGTACTCGGCGGCCATCCAAACCTCAGCGGCCTCTTCCACTATCTTCTTGCCGATGGCATGCACGCCGGAATCTAGCTCGGCCACTGTTCTGGAACCGGTTGGACGGCTTTGAGCTGTAGCCTGCAACTCCGCCCAAAGGGCCTCAAAACTCTTCATATCGCAATTTTAGCCTGCCGCGAGGGCAAGTGCTCGCAATTTATCGACCATATCACCTGGTGAATCAGCGTTGTAAACAGCACTTCCCGCAACAAATGTATCGGCGCCATTCTCTCTGGCGGTCGTGATGGTCTCTGGTGAGATGCCACCATCTACCTGAAGCCAAATCTCTTTCAAGCTATTAGTCGATATAAAATCTCGAGCACTCTTGAGTTTAGGCATCATATCCACCATGAATTTTTGCCCACCAAAACCTGGCTCTACCGTCATTATGAGCAACATATCTAGTTCTGGAAGTAGTTCTTCGATTGCGCTCAAGGGAGTCTCTGGCTTAAGGGCGATCGCAGCTCGTGCTCCCTCCGCCTTTATGGAACGGATTATTGAGCGATGGTTCTCGGTGGCTTCATAATGAAAGGTGACACTCAAGCAACCAGCGGCGGAATATAAAGGCGCAAGCTGCTCTGGATTGGCAACCATCAAATGCGCATCAATTTTAAGTGGAGATTGAGATATTAGTTCCTTTGCTGTGTCAAACGAGTAAGTCGTATTCGGGACAAAAATGCCGTCCATGATATCCAAATGCAAAAAATCAGCCGTTGATGAAACGCGTTCTATTTCAGGGATCAGATTCTCTTGGTCGGCATTAAGGATTGAAGGAGTTATTCGAATGGATCCCATTATGTAAGGCTAGCCCCCTTTTCAATTCTTCTGAAGCAACGCCATGAACATAGAATCAGTTTGGTGCTTATGAGTCCAGAGCTGAATCGTTCCATCCGGCTTTACTCCCCCACTTGGGAGGTGTTCAAATTCGCTCGCATCAAGAATCTTCATATCCTTATGGGAATGAGTAAAATCTAAAACCTGGCCAAGCGTTTCTGCGATATGAGGCGAACAAGTTGCGTAGGCGATAATTCCGCCCGGTTCGAGAAGTTCGTAAGCGGAATTAAGCAACTCTCTTTGCAGAGTCACTAGGTTCTTTAGATCCTCGGGAGTCCTGCGCCAACGAGCCTCTGGTCTTCTCCGCAGCGCTCCTAGTCCTGTGCATGGTGCATCCAACAAAATCCGATGGTATTTCTTATCGAATTTTGCTACCTCTCGCCCATCAAAATTTGAAACCTTGGCTCTTGGCACAACCCGTGCGACCAAATCCAATCTATGTTCTTGGAGCTCATTTGCCTGAAACTTATCTTCGGGACGAATTATCTCAATTAAATTGTAAAGAAGTGCTGCCTTGCCACCTGGGCCGGCGCACATATCCAGCCACGATAGATTCTGGGCGGCGTTCAACTTCGAAGTATTGAAGAAGGTTTCGGTAATCATCTGTGAACCAAGATCCTGAACCCCAGCGCGACGCTCTTTGATGGCCAGATATTCATCCGGCATCTTCTCGCTCTCCACTGCGAATGAACCTTGGGTAAGCCGAACCCCGCCAAAAGCGATCAACTCTTCTGGAGTTGATTTACCTGGCCAGGCAACTAAATGTGGCGCAACTGGAGTGTTGTCCGCTTCGAGTAGCTCTTGAACCTGCTCCCAACTTTTTAATTGGTCATAAAAGGCCCGAACGATCCACTCTGGATGAGAGTACGCAGCTGAAAGTGTTTGCGGTGTCGGATCCTGCGCCTGGCGATCTAGTTCTTCAACTAACTGTGGTTCGCGTGTGATCGCTCGCAAAATGGCGTTGACATAGGATGCCTTTGATTCTCCGGCGACGAATCGAGCTAGCTCAACCGTAGCCGAAACTGCGGCATGATCTGGTGTCCGCATGTAGTCAATCTGATGCAATCCAAGACGTAGCAAATCATGGATCTTGGTATCGAGTTCGGTAAGTGGACGATCTATCTTCTGCCGAATGATTGAGTCGTATCTACCTTGGAGTCGCAGCGTTCCGTATGAGAGTTCGGTGGCGAACGCTCTATCTCGTTGCTCGAGATTGGATTTTGCCAAGAGCTCAGGAAGTCGGAGATTGGCATAGGCACCTTCACGATTGACCATTGTGAGGAGATGAAAGGCGAGCAATCGAGCTTGATCGGGTTTAGGCTTTTTGAAATCACTCCCGCTCACTCGGAAAAGGCCTCCGCTATTTCTAGTCTGGCGCCACGTAAGAAATCAACCGCGCTCATCCGCTTTTTGCCAGAAGGCGTTACCTCGGAAATTAATAGGATGCTATCTAAACAGCGTACTAGCAGCCCCTGCTGATCAGCGGCTATCTCTCCGATAGATTGTAAATTGTTCGGAGTGAGTGATTCGCTGAGGCCGTGAAGCGCAATCTTTTCGCCCCGGAATTGAGTGTAGATCCCTGGACGATCCGCTAGAGCGCGAGCAGTTCTCAGAATCTTCTCGGCACTATCTTTCCAAGAGATTCGACCCATCTCTTTTGAAATTTTTGGCGCTAATGAAATACCAGAAGTTGGTTGCGGAACCGCTTTAGTTTTTCCGATAACTTTAAGCAACTCTAGAATCGCAAGCGACCCTGAGACCCCTAATTTGTGAAGCAGAGTTGTTGTGGTGTCATCAGGAGAGATATCCATCTCTTCTTGGACATAAATGGGACCTGTATCCATTCCCTTATCCAATTTAAAAATAGAGAACCCAGTTCGACTATCTCCATTAAGCAGCGCCCATTGCACTGGTGCCGCACCTCTGTAGGCAGGCAAGAGTGAGAAGTGTAAATTTATCCATCCAAAGCGAGGGCCATGAAGTAACTCAACTGGAATAATTCGACCATAAGCAACCGTTATGACAATCTGCGGCTGTACTTCAAGCAGGTGACGATTAAGTTCAGAGGTGTCACCTGGTTTAGCAACAGGTAAATTTTTTTCCTCCGCCCAGGCTGCTAACTCATTCGGGACTACTTTCTGCCCTCGACCCGTGCTCTTATCTGGATTAGTGATAATCGAAGCCAGCGTATGTTCTGATCCCAAGATGGCCTCTAGGACAGGTAGCGATACGAGCGAAGAAGATGCGAGAGAAATATGCACGCGTTAGAGTCCTAAGCCAAAAGTATTGTGAGGGCTGACTTTGATTTTCGGAGCAGCTCCAGATTCAATCGCTATTCCAAACCATTCACTCTCTCGGATCTCTTTCATGGCCGACTTCCGCTCCGTTGGTGACAAACGATCTATAAAGACAATTCCATCAAGGTGATCGGTCTCATGTTGCAAGCATCGCGCGAGAAGTTCAGTGCCTTCAATAACAATCGGTTCGCCGTGCATATTGAAACCCTTAGCGACTGCCCGAAAAGCCCGAGAGGTTTCATAACTCATCCCTGGGAAACTCAAGCAACCTTCCTCACCATCCTGCATTTCAGAACTTAAGTCCAGCGTGGGATTGATTAAATGACCTTCGCTATCGTCACAATCCCAAACAAATACTCGAAGCGGAACCCCAATTTGCGGGGCTGCTAGACCCGCTCCTGGGGCATCGTGCATAGTTTCAGTGAGGTCAGCAACGAGCGTACGAATCTCTTTATCGAAATGCAGAACAGGCTCAGCCGGAGAGGTGAGTACCGGATCTCCGAAGAGGCGAATTTCTTGTACTGACACCTGAGTATTCTATCGTGTTTAACTAGTATTTAAATTTGGCTATAGCTCATAAGGGTCTAGGGTAATACTGAGCTTTCTCGCCTTCGTGAGGCTTCGGACCCTCCTAAAATCGTAAAAAAAGTCGGAAAACTCACGACTTCGTTCCACCGGAGTTCTCACAATCAATTTCGAACTGAGGCTATCGATGGCGAGCAAACTTACCGCCGAGAATAGTTCCAACTCTGAAAATGTGGAACGCAACGCCTCAATCTCCTTTGCCTCTCCAGTTATGGCTGCAATTCGATAATAAGGTGGGAGCATCGCCGCCTTATGCTCCTCTAGCTCCACTCCTATTTGCGGATAGACGTTCCATTTTTGAAGCGATTGAGAGACCGGATGGGATATCGAGAGAGAGACATATCCGAGCCCATTCGCCTCCTTCATCGAAAGTGCAAGAAACCAGGCGCGTCTGGCTTCTTCATCAGAATGAAGCCCAGTTCTATTAAATAAATATTCTCCATCTAGCAATACCACCCCGGAATAATTACCCACCGGCTCACATCCATTTGTAGAGACCACAAGATGTCTACCCTCTGGTAATTGATCGATGCGACGTTGTGAAGTGCTGGTTATGACTGAGATTCCTGGAAATGACTTCCCAAGCTCGGCAGCCAAACGTTCGCCGCCTTTACTTATAGTGCGAATTCGTTTCTCACCGCAGAAAAGGCAGCTCCAATCTTCAACTCTTCTTTGGCAGAGCGAACATTGAACGCCTAATCCAGGGTCTACGTAGAGTCGACCTCCGCACTCGCAGAGCGCACGATTACGACATTTTTGACAGGAGAAAGAATTTATATACCCGGATACGGCGGTGGTTACTAAGACGGAGCCCTTTTTGAGTGACTGAGAAATTATTGAAATGTATGAATCCTTGCCCTCATCGAAAGAAAGGCCAGTGATGTTTACTTCCTCGCGTTCTACTTTCAACCATCCAAGCTCAACCAGTCGGGCAAGTTCCAGCGAAGGGGCATAGGAGAAGAAGTGGAGATTTGCGCGCTCCGCTCGTAATAATAGAAGCTCTCGCGCTGACCAATAAGGATATTGCTGGCTATACAGGGAACTCTCGCCATCTCCGTAAAGAATGAGTGTTGAACCCATTGCAATCGGAGCGAGGGTCGCCGAACGAGTGCCAATAATGATTCTTGGGGTGCTTGTCAGAGTTCGAAGATAATTTCGATAGCGTTCGCTTCGCGGAAGAGAGGACGTCAACACCACGATGCCCTCTTCATCGAATTCAATGAGGGCCTCGTGAATCAGCTTTACATCTTTTTCATCCGGAACAATGATCAAAACCTGGCCCGAGTGGCTTTGATTCGAGAGAAATTTGCGAATAGCGCCATGAGGGGTTTGATTCGGTGGAATGAGATGAAGTGCTCGAATCTTCTCAGATGCGAAAGCACCTTCGACTGTCGCAAATTCACCTTGAAAGAGCTGTTCCACACGTGTTGACCGCTCGGGAATGACGGCCTTGATCACTTCATTAAGTCCTACGGCATATCTCTGTGCCACCGCCTGAAAAAAGGGAAGTTCCTCCGGGGATATCAATGGAAGCAAAGAGGTAACTTTTTCTAGAAATTTAAGAGATGTTGTCGTTGTCTCGGCTCTGCGATCTAGGATTATTCCACTGAGAGATTGCGAACCAAAGGGAACGAGAACCGATGTTCCAATTTTCGCCGCTTCATGCAATTGCGCAGGGACCAAATAGTCATAATTTTGATCGAGATGAAAGACGCCAGTATCAACGCTGACAACCGCAATGGGCAAGCTCTCGCTCGGAAGAGGTGTTGCTCCCCTACTCCGAGCAGATTTAAGCCGTAGCTTCTTTATCTCAGCCATAGTACGAGCCTATGGGAAGTATCAATTAACCTTTAACACTTGCTTGTAAAGCAGCTGCTCGATCCGTCTTCTCCCAAGAGAATTCAGGAAGCTCGCGTCCAAAATGTCCGTAACTAGCAGTCTTGGAATAAATCGGGCGCAGCAAATCGAGATCGCGAATAATCGCAGCTGGACGAAGATCAAATACCTGATTAATTGCATCGATAATCTGATCAACTGGGACCTTCTCGGTGCCAAACGTCTCTACAAAGAGCCCGACCGGATGAGCCTTACCGATTGCATAGGCCACTTGTACTTCGCAACGAGCGGCAAGTTTGGCTGCGATTACGTTCTTAGCAATCCAGCGCATCGCATAAGCAGCAGAACGGTCCACCTTCGAAGGATCTTTGCCAGAGAATGCGCCGCCGCCGTGGCGCGCCATTCCGCCGTAGGTATCAACGATAATTTTGCGTCCAGTTAGGCCAGCATCACCCATTGGTCCGCCGATGACGAAGCGCCCAGTTGGGTTGATCAGCACTCGCACATCGCTGGTATTGATATTTAAATCTTTGATGATTGGGTCAATGACTAGGCGCTTCAAATCTGGCGCTAGCGTCTTTTCTAGATCAACATCTGGAGCGTGCTGTGTCGAGATTACGACGGTATTGAGAGCAACCGCTTTATCGCCATCGTATTCGATAGTAACTTGGGTCTTGCCATCTGGGCGCAGGTAATCAACTGCCGAATCCTTACGAATCTTGGAGAGTTGGAGTGATAGTTGGTGCGCCAAGTGAATTGGCAGCGGCATTAGTTCTGGAGTGTCATCGCAGGCGTAACCAAACATCAAACCTTGATCACCCGCACCTTGAAGGTCAAGTGGATCAACTGAAGATGAGACCCGCTTTTCAAAAGCGCTATCTACGCCTTGCGCAATATCCTGTGATTGAGAACCGATGGAAACGCTAATTCCACAGGAATTACCATCGAAACCCTTCTCGGAGTTGTCGTAACCTATTGCAACTACGGTGTCGCGAACAATAGTCATGACATCTGCATAAGCGTCAGTCGTTACTTCGCCAGCAACGTGAACCTGACCGGTTGTGATTAGAGTTTCGACCGCAACTCGACTTTTAGCATCTTGACGTAGTAAATCGTCAAGAATGGCATCTGAAATCTGATCCGCCATCTTATCTGGATGGCCTTCGGTGACGGACTCTGAAGTAAATAGGCGCTTAGTCATTGGCTTAACCTAACTTATTCGTCGCGTAATCTAAAATGATTGCAGCTAGCGTGTCTTTGCTGGTTGGCGAAATAGTGGTGATTTGACCATCTTTCGAGATAAGCAACCCTTCGGTCATATCTGATCCAAAGATTGCTCCCCCACTTACATCATTGAAGTAGATGGCATCTATCCCCTTGTTAACTAGCTTGGCTTGCGCCATCTTCACTCCATCCGAACCAGTCTGGGCGGCAAAGCCAATAATCAATTGTCCTTGCCTTCGGGCGGCAGCCAAAGTAGAGAGGATATCTGGATTGGCGATTACTTCGATTGCGGAGAAGACACTCTTCTCCAGCTTTACTTCGTGTTGCGCCTTAGGTTTAAAGTCAGCTACGGCTGCGCTCATAACTAATACATCACTTGTTGGAAATTCCTGTTCCAATTTTCTAAGCATCTCATCTGCGGAAGTCACATGGTGAGTGGTGATTCCCTCAATATCCGGCAGTGAAGAATTTGCGGCAACTAACACCACTTCCGCGCCCCTCTTTGCCGCGGCAAGTGCTACGGCGTAGCCCTGCTTTCCGGATGAAGCATTTGCAATATATCTAACTGCATCGATCGCTTCCCGAGTTCCGCCAGCGCTGACGAGTACCTTCTTACCTAAAAGGTCGGCTTTGCTGGAAAGCACTCGTTCCAGCTCATCGATGATTACTGAACTCTCCGGATATCTACCTTGTCCGACATCGCTACCAGTAAGCCGTCCGACTTCTGGCTCAATCACAACGATTCCTCGACTTCGAAGTGTTTGGACATTGGCCACAGTTGCCGAGTTCAGCCACATCTCTGGATGCATTGCGGGAACGAGAATCAGTGGCACCTTTGAAGCAAGCACAATATTTGTGAGTAAATCGTCGGCGACCCCACTGGCTATCTTCGCGAGTAAATTTGCAGTTGTCGGTGCAATTATTATCGCGCTTGCTTTCTTTGCCAGAGAGATATGTGGAACGCTGGAGATATTTCGCCAGAGGTCTGCTGTTACCTCGCGACCACTGAGCGCCTCCCAGGTTGCAGTCCCCACAAAATTAAGACTGGACTGAGTCGGAACTACTGAGATTAGATATCCGCGATCCGAGAGCCTGCGTAAAAGGTCTGCAGATTTGTAGGCAGAGACTCCCCCACCTATGCCGAGAATTATCTCTCGACCGTGGGATTTCATAAAGTTATCTCTAAGTTAAGCAGATACTTCTGGAGCTACTGGCTCCAAATTTTCGATGGTCAAAAGACCCTCGTTGATTTCACGCAGCGCGATTGAGAGTGGCTTCTCGTGAACGTAGGTGTCAACTAGCGGGCCTACGTACTCCAAGAGACCTTCACCGATTTGGGAATAATATGCGTTGATCTGGCGAGCACGCTTGGCTGCATAGAGCACCAGGCTGTACTTCGAGCCGGCTGCTTCAAGAAGTCCGTCAATCGGTGGGTTTGTGATTCCATCCATTGGTGACATGTAAATCTCCTTCAAGCAATTGTTGGCTATAGGCGAAACAAGGTTAATTCCTGTGCGCGAGGGCTAAGGATAGCAGTTGCGCAGCCACCTCTTCGACCTTGGAATTTACGAGATTATGGTCAAATTCCGTTGCCGCTGCCATCTCTTCCCGGGCTAAGGCGAGTCTGGCCGCCTTTCGTTCTGGCGAATCAGTGCCCCGAGAGCTCAAGCGCGCTTCCAATTCCTCCCAGGAAGGAGGTGAGATAAAGACTAAGAGCGCCTCCTTCTCGTGGTTACGAATCTGTCTGGCACCTGCGATCTCGATTTCGAGAACTACATGCTTGCCCATATTGCGCCAATTTTCCACCGGAGTTCGCGGCGTTCCGTATCGATTGCCAGCAAACTCAGCCCATTCCAGAAACTCATCCGATGAAATCATCTGATCGAATTTGTCGTCATCGACGAAGAAGTAGTCGATTCCATCGCGTTCGCTGGCACGTGGTGCACGCGTAGTTGCAGAGATGCTCACCCAGAAACTTGGATGATCGCGAAGCAGCGAGGTGATTGTGCTCTTGCCGACTCCACCAGGGCCAGACATCACGATCAACGCGCCGCGGGGCGTATCCTCTTTATTCAAAAGAAACTCATTTCGTAACGCGCTTAATTGGAGCTTGCCGAGGCCGCCAATTCTACGCGATATCGATATCCCTGCTCGCTCCATAATCGCTTGCGCTCGGATAGATGCTACGCCCGGAACTGAGTTCAAAAGGTCTATTACCTTCATCCGTTGTATTGATTCTCGCGGATCGTTAATTGCTTCAAAGAGCGTCAAGCGACCCTCAGCAACCGCCTCCTTCATTGATGAACGATCTCGTCGCGCTGCCACGCCCGCTGCACTCGCCCGAGCACGCTCTTCTGGGGATAGTTTTGGCGGATTTGGTCGCATCACGGTGATAACTCGGTTCGGATCTATTGGAGCGTTGATTGAATATCACGGAGGATTTGGGCTGCAGCAGTATTCATGGCCGCTGCCGAATTCTCCCATTCTCCGGTGATAGGTCTGCCGATTACCAAATAATCTGCGCCTGCCCTCATCGCCTCAACTGGTGTCATGACCCGTTGTTGGTCACCTTTCGCGCCTCCTACTGGACGAACTCCCGGTGTAATAAGAGTCGTATCGCTTCCTACAACTTCTCTTATCCGGCCAACTTCAAATGGCGAGGAGACGATACTTTTCGCGCCAGCTTTTGTTGCCATGACCGCGAGGTCGCAAGCCGTTTCGAGCGGACTTTTTACAAATCCAATTTCAGCAACCTCTGGTGTGCTGAGTGATGTCAATACGGTAACACCAGTGATACTGATCTCGGGAGCGCTCTGACTTGCCGCTTTAACCATTGCTGCGCCACCGCCGGCATGCACTGTCAGAAATTTGGGGTGTAGATCTGCGACCGATTTCACCGCTGCGGCAACGGTGTTAGGAATGTCATGCAACTTCAAATCTAGAAAGAGTTCAAAATCTGAATGTGCTCGTAACTCCTCTAGCCCGGCGCCTCCATGTCTTAAGAAAAATTCGAGGCCCACTTTGTAGATATCTATTGAATCCCTGGTTGCCGATATCCACCCTTTAGCAGTCGTAATATCTTGCGTATCGAGTGCCAGAATTATTGGTCTAGTGGTCATAGTTTCCCTCAGGGCGATGTGCGTATCCACTCGCTTCTCGAAGTGAATTAAAACCTTTATCTTGCAACAACTGTTCGAGCTCTGATTTCACCATCATGGTGGCAAGAGGATTGCCGAAATTAGCAGTACCGACGGAGACCGCATTTGCGCCAGCGAGTATTAACTCAAGGGCGTCCCGCCCAGAAGCCACTCCACCCATTCCTAATATGCTGACATGCGGCAATCGAGATCGAACTTGGTAAATAGCTCGTACCGCAACTGGTCTAATGGCAGGTCCGGAAAGGCCACCAGTCTTACCTGCTAATTTTGGTCGAAGCGTGTTGGTGTCAATAACCATTCCAAGCACCGTATTGATTAGAGCAACGCCATCGGCTCCGGCCGAGACTACTTCCGCTGCAATATGGGCAATATCAGTAACATCGGGCGAGAGTTTTGCAATTATGGGTAGTTCGCCACCGATATTTCGACGCACCGATTCTACGGCCGCTCTCGCGGTCACCGGATCGCAGGCAAATACTTGGCCACGATTTTCAACATTGGGACAGGAAATGTTTACTTCTAAAGCACTTATCCCAGGTACAGCACGGAGTCGACGAGCGAGAATTGCATAATCCTCCACGCTCTCCCCTGCAATGCTCACAACCGTAGTCGCGCCTTGTGAGACTAACCAAGGAATATCGTTCTCCAGAAAAATATCTATGCCGGGACCTTGCAAACCAATTGAATTGAGCATCCCGCTTGGGGTTTCTGCCATTCGTGGTGTGGCCCGACCGGAACGTGGCTTGAGCATGATCGACTTTGTTACAACCGCACCAAGATTTTCTAGTGGGAAGAACTGAGAGAGCTCCTTGCCCGAACCAGCACATCCGCTGGCGGTAAAAATGGGATTCGCGAATTGGGCGGAGCCAAGTGAGGTAGTGAAATCAAATGAACTCATTTGCCCCACGTACCTTCCGGTATCGAGCGCTTGCTGTCCCAAATGACATCCTCGCCATTCATCACTGGGCCATCAATACAGGAGCGCAGCATCCGAATAATTCCATCTTCGCCTTTAACTGGAAGAACGCAGGTCATGCAGACCCCAATTCCACAGGCCATCGACTCCTCAACTGACGCTTGATGAAGCACGCCTTTTTCAACGGAGATCTTTGTGATTGCCTCGAGCATTCCCATTGGCCCACATGAATAAACGATATCGATGGCGTTTAAATCAATAAGATCGGGAACTACATCACTCACCTTACCCGCGATTCCAGCGCTTCCGTCATCGGTGGTAATAGTCAGTGCATTGACCGATCGCTTACCTTCAAGTGGCGCATAGATCTTCATGGCAGTACTTGCGCCTAGCACCATATCCACTCGACATCCACGTGCCTTGAGAACTTCGGAGAGTCCAAAAAGCGGAGCGCTGCCATAACCGCCACCCACGAGCAGTGCTCGAACTGGTTCGGTCGGAATTCCGAAAGCGGTTCCAAGTGGTCCAATAATATTTAATCGCTCGCCAACTGCCCGAGCTGCAACCCAAGAACTTCCTTGTCCATGGGGAGCAACGACCAATTCAATCTGACCATTTCCGTTTCCAAGATCTACGCTGCGATAAATCGCGAATGCGCGACGAAGGACCATATTGGAGTTCTCTCCGCCCACCTTAATCGCTACGAAATTCCCTGGTCTAGTAAATGCCGCCATCTCCCCCACACTGAGCGCGATATGGTGATAAGCGCCGGCCTTTCGATTGCTGGTGATTTCAGCTTCAATATTTCTGGCAAATCGATTAATGCTACTCATGGATAGCGAGCCATTCTTGAATAGAGCGAATGCTAAATGGTTTGCCATTTCGTTCTGCGATTCCAGCCACGGCCGCTTTAAATCCGGCGATTGTGGTTATGCATGGTACTGATCGAGCGACCGCCGCCGTTCGAATCATCCAGCCATCCTGCTTGGAACCTCGTCCGAGCGGAGTGTTAATGATTAAATCAATCTCGCCGGCGTTTATCAGATCGACACAGGTTTTTACTCCATCTGCCGAACCCTCTGAGTGCTTCCTTACCAGTCGCGATGTGATTCCTTGTTCGTTGAAGTAAGTGTGCGTTCCTTGAGTCGTCACCAATTCAAATCCCAGAGCGAGAAGGGAGCGGGCCGCCTCAACCGAGCTAGCTTTATCACGTTCTGAGAGCGAGATAAATATTCGGCCACTGTGTGGAAGCGCTCCAAAAGCTGCACTTTGGCTCTTTGCATAGGCTTCACCAAAGGAGGTAGCAATACCCATAACCTCTCCGGTCGAACGCATCTCTGGGCCGAGGACTGAATCGACGCCAGTACCATCAGGACGACGGAAACGATTAAAGGGAAGCACCGCCTCCTTGACCGAAACTCCTTTTGGTTGACCATCGCCGGATTGTGGGAGTAAACCACGAGAGCGCAACTCGGAAATTGTGACGCCTGTGGCAATTAGTGATGCAGCTTTAGCCAACGGCGTTCCGGTTGCCTTGCTGACGAATGGAACTGTTCGAGAGGCGCGTGGGTTTGCTTCAATAACGTAGAGCTTCTCCGAGATTGTGGCATTTCCAGTCACCGCAAATTGAATATTGATCAAACCTCGAACGCCCACGCCTCGAGCTATCTTTAACGTAGCCTCTCTGACTTTATCCTCCATGGAAGTCGAGAGGGAATAGCTCGGCAATACGCACGCGCTATCGCCAGAGTGAATTCCTGCTTCCTCAATATGCTCCATTAAGCCAGCGAGATAAAGTTCATCGCCATCGTAAAGTGCATCCACATCAATCTCGATTGCATCATCAAGAAAACGATCTATGAGTACTGGGTGGTTTGGCGTTATTTCAGTTGCCTTGGCGATAAACCCTTCGAGCGATTGGTCATCGTAGACAATCTCCATGCCGCGTCCACCAAGGACGAAGGATGGGCGCACCAAGACGGGATATCCAATTCGATCTGCAATTGTGAGCGCCTCAGCATAAGAATTAGCCATTCCAAATTCCGGAGCGAGCAAATCGTTGACGCGAAGAATCTCTCCGAACAATCCTCGATCTTCTGCGGTATCAATGGCATCAGGGCTGGTACCCAGAATAGTTACGCCGGCATCCATTAGCCCACGCGCCAAACCAAGCGGCGTTTGACCACCTAGCTGGGCGATTACTCCAAGGATGGGTCCAGCTGCAGATTCGGCATGAATAACTTCCAGCACATCTTCCAGAGTAAGAGGTTCAAAGTAGAGTCGATCAGAGGTGTCATAGTCGGTAGAAACTGTCTCCGGATTGCAATTGATCATGATGGTTTCAAAGCCAGCTTCACGAAGCGCGAAAGCGGCATGCACGCATGAATAGTCGAATTCCACGCCCTGACCAATTCGGTTTGGACCGCTACCAAGGATGATAACTGCTGGTTTAGTTCTAGGCTTAACTTCACTCTCTAGGTCATAGCTTGAATAGTGATAAGGCGTATAAGCCTCAAATTCGGCTGCACACGTATCCACAGTCTTGTAAACAGGACGGATCTCCATTCGATGTCTAGTTGCAAGAACCTCAGCTACGGGTTTGTCGAGCAAATCTGCAATCTGCTGGTCAGAGAAACCATTTGTCTTGGCTGTGCGAAGTAATTCTGGAGTGAGTTCTCCGCCCACTTTAATTTGGCGGGCAATCTCATTAATGCCTGAAATTTCAGCTAGGAACCAAGGATCAATCTTCGTGGCTTCAAATAGCTCTTCGATACTTGCGCCTAGATACAGCGCTTGTTGTACCTCTTGCAGACGAAACTCCGTGGGAATACGTGCAGAATTGATTAAATCTTCCTTGTTTCGAGAGATATTGGTCCAGCAGAAACTAGTGCCTTTCTTCTCCACCGAGCGCAGCGCCTTTTGTAGCGCCTCTGGGAAAGAGCGTCCAATAGCCATCGCCTCTCCCACGCTCTTCATGGTTGTCGTGAGGCGGGTATCGGCTTCCGGAAATTTTTCAAAGGCAAAGCGCGGAACTTTTACCACGATGTAATCAAGGGTCGGCTCAAATGAGGCCGGCGTTGAACGAGTGATGTCATTGCTAATCTCATCTAACGAATAGCCAATCGCCAATTTGGTTGCAATCTTTGCAATTGGAAAGCCTGTTGCTTTCGAGGCCAAGGCTGAAGAGCGAGAGACTCGAGGATTCATCTCAATTACAATGATTCGTCCATTGGCTGGATTAACAGCGAATTGGATGTTGCATCCACCGGTAGCGACGCCGACTTCCCGAATGATCTCAATCGATAAATCGCGTAGCTTTTGGAATTCGACATCGGTGAGAGTTAAGGCGGGGGCAACTGTAATTGAATCACCAGTATGAACGCCCATGGGATCGATATTCTCGATACTGCAAACAATCACCACATTATCTTTGTGATCTCGCATTACCTCGAGTTCGTACTCTTTCCAACCGATAATCGACTCTTCGAGCAAGACCTCCGTTGTTGGGCTGTGACGCAGGCCAGCGCCGGCTATCAGTTCAAGCTCTGCTTGTGTATGGGCGATTCCAGAACCAAGGCCGCCCATGGTGAAGGATGGACGAACAACTACTGGATACTTCAACTCCTCAACCGCGCTTAGACATTCCTCCATCGAGTGGCAGATGATTGATTTCGCTGATTCGCCACCGACTTTTTCAACAATAGTCTTAAAGATTTCTCGATCTTCACCACGTTTGATCGCTGGAATATCTGCGCCGATGAGTTTCACGCCAAGACGCTCTAAACTTCCACGTTCATAGAGATTCATGGCCGCGTTGAGCGCGGTCTGTCCACCAAGAGTTGCCAAGATTGCATCAGGCTTCTCTTTAGCGATTATTGACTCGATAACTTCCGGGGTAATAGGTTCGATATAGGTAGCATCTGCGAACTCAGGGTCGGTCATAATTGTAGCTGGATTTGAGTTAATCAGGATGACCCGTATTCCCTCCGCCCGAAGAACGCGACAGGCTTGTGTACCGGAGTAATCAAATTCGCAGGCCTGACCGATAACAATCGGACCACTTCCGATTACAAGGACACTTTTAATGGAATTATCTTTAGGCATTGCTCTTCTCTCGGTTCATCAAACCCACAAATTGATCAAATAAATAATTGGCATCGTGTGGCCCAGCCGCTGCCTCTGGGTGATATTGAACGGAGAATGCCGGAGTTTCTAGCAGCTCAAGTCCTTCTACAACCCCATCATTTAAACAAATGTGACTAACAAAGCCAGCACCATAGACCGTAGTGAAATTTCCTTCCACTGGTGCGGCAACGGCAAATCCATGATTGTGTGCGGTGATTTCAACCTGTCCAGTTCGCAGATTCTTTACCGGCTGATTTATCCCGCGATGGCCAAAAGGTAACTTATAAGTTTCAAAGCCAAGGGCTCGTCCAATAATCTGGTGACCAAAACAGATGCCAAAAAGTGGAACCTTCTCGGCCAGAAAGTGGCGAACGGTCGCAATGATCTCAGTCATTGCAGCTGGATCACCTGGACCATTTGAAAGAAATATTCCATCTGGAGCGATTGCTTCAATCTCCTCGATGCTTGCGCTCATCGGAAAGACATGAACTTCTATTCCCCGAGCTGCCATCTGCTTGGGAGTAGCTGCCTTGATACCTAAATCGATGGCTGCAACCTTAAATTTAGTTTCCACCCCTGCTGGCGGAGCAACAATGTATGGAGTAGTCGTACTTACATCCGAGGCAAGTGCAGCACCAGTCATCTGAGGCGACTTACGAACTCTAATGACCATCTCTTCCCTTGAGAGCTCGACGCCAGAGAAGAGGCCGACTCGCATCGCCCCTCGATCTCGGAGGTGGCGAGTAATAACTCTGGTATCAACACCTTTAATTCCAATGACGCCAGACTCAATCAATGCTTCTTCCAGCGATAGTTCAGAGCGCCAGTTCGAGACGCGTGGTGATGGATTGCGTACTACAAATCCAGCGACCCAGATTCGGGAGGATTCCTCATCCCGCGAATTCATTCCGGTATTTCCGATATGTGGGGCGGTCATTATCACCACTTGCTTGTGATACGACGGGTCGGTCAAAGTTTCCTGATAGCCAGTCATTCCGGTACTAAACACCGCTTCGCCAAAGGTTTCACCCAGTGCAGCCCAGCTTTCACCTTCGAAAATCGCACCATCGTCTAAGACTAAGAAAGCCTTGCTCATTTAGCTGCTCCCCTATCTACCTCGTGAACTAGTGCGCCATTGAAAAATGTATGAGTTACAACAGCGGGGAGGGTGAGACCGTCGTAAGGAGTGTTTCTGCTCTTGGAGGCCATCTTATTCCGGTCAATCACTCTTTTAGCCAAAGGGTCGACCAGAATCAGATTTGCCGTCTTCCCTTCTGAAATTGGATGGCCGTGGCTCTCATATCCGGCTATGCGAGCAGGATTATGAGACATAACTCGCTCCAAATGCGCCCAGTCAAGCAGCTGAGTCTCAACCATAGTGGAGACGAGTACCGAAAGTGCCGTCTCCAAACCGAGCATTCCGAAGGCTGCTGCTTGCCATTCACAATCTTTATCTTCACTGGGATGAGGCGCGTGATCGGTTGCCACAATATCAATCGTGCCATCGGCCAACCCAGCTCGTAGTGCATGGACATCGGCTTCGGTTCGAAGCGGCGGATTGACCTTGAAGACCGCGTCATAACCGAGTACAGATTCATCGGTTAAGAGCAAGTGATGAGGTGTAACTTCTGCCGTTACATTGATGCCACGACTCTTCGCCCATCGCACGAGTTCCACCCCACCGGCTGTTGTGAGATGGCAGATGTGCAAACGACTGCCTACATGCTCCGCCAGCAAGATATCCCGAGCAATAATCGCCTCTTCAGCGATGGCTGGCCAACCTTTAAGACCTAATCGGCTGGAGATTTCACCTTCATTCATTTGCGCATCAACAGTGAGAGTCGGTTCCTGTGCATGCTGGGCGATAATTCCATTGAAACTCTTTACATATTCCAAAGCTCGGCGCATGACTAAAGCATTGGAAACACACTTCCCATCATCGCTAAAAATTCGAACTTTCGCTGAAGAGGTCGCCATCGCGCCAATTTCCGCAAGCTGCTCGCCTAGCAAACCCTGTGTGACCGCACCGATGGGAAAGACATCACACAACCCGGCAGCCTGGCCGAGCCGAAATACTTGTTCGACTACTCCAGCGGTATCAGCTACTGGCGAAGTATTGGCCATAGCTGAGAGGGCCGTGTATCCACCACGCACGGCTGCGAGACTGCCGGATGCAATTGTCTCTGAATCTTCTCGCCCTGGTTCGCGTAGGTGGGTATGAAGATCAACTAATCCCGAGAGTGCTCGCAGTCCGCTTGCCTCAATTATCTGTGAGTTGCTCTCTTGAATATCTGGTGCAACTCGTGCAATCTTCCCGTCGGCGATGAGAATATCAACAACTGCACCATCACTGAGCGTTGCAGCCTTAATTAAATAACTCATAATGAAGAGGCCCCTGATAGAAGTTGATAAAGAACTGCCATACGAACCAGCACGCCATTTGTTACCTGAGAGAGTACGACCGATTTTTGAGAATCAGCGCTATCGGCGGAAATTTCTAAACCGCGATTCATTGGACCAGGGTGCATCACGATAGACCTGGCAGTCATCCGATCCAATCGGAGCTTATCTAATCCATACGAACGGGAATACTCGCGAGCAGATGGAAAGAAAAGTTCATTCATCCGCTCGGATTGAATACGAAGCATCATCACGACATCTAGATTGCCCACCGCGGAATCAAAATCAAAGTTAACATCCACTCCCCAAGAGTGAACGCCCACCGGAATTAGCGTTGGTGGAGCAATCAGAGTTACCTGCGCCCCAAGTTTCTGCAGTAGTAATACATTGCTTCGCGCCACACGTGAGTGAAGGATGTCACCAACGATGCCCACACGAAGACCCGTAAATTCAAAATTCGATATCTCAAGTTTCTCCGCAATGGTGAATGCATCGAGCAAAGCTTGGGTTGGATGTTCGTGGGTACCATCACCGGCATTTATGACGCTGGCAGATATCCATCCGGAATCGGCTAAACGTTGGGCCGCACCACTAGCTCCATGACGAATTACTACTGCATCCGCGCCCATGGCTTGCAGAGTTTGCGCTGTATCTTTAAGACTCTCCCCTTTGCTCACGCTAGAACCTTTAGCCGAGAAGTTAATGACATCTGCAGATAGTCGCTTTGCAGCTGATTCAAAACTTATACGAGTGCGAGTCGAGTCTTCGAAGAAGAGATTGACGACCGATCGCCCACGAAGTGTTGGTAGCTTCTTATGGCCACCCTCTGATACGACACCAAGCTCGCGAGCAGTTGTGAGAAGTGAGATCGCAGCCTCTTTTGAGAGATCGTTAACACTTAATAGATGATTCATTTGGCCGCCTCGATATCAACGCCATCTTGGCCATCAATCTCTTGGAGTAGAACGCTCACCTTTTCACTTGCTGAGGTGGGTATATTTTTGCCAACGAAGTCAGCCCGTATCGGCAACTCGCGATGGCCGCGGTCAACCAAGACTGCCAATTGCACCGATTTTGGTCTGCCGATTTCGCCAAGGGCATCAAGCGCCGCTCGTATGGTGCGTCCGGAGTAGAGAACATCATCTACAAGAACCACGATTTTTCCTTCAATTCCGATGGAAGGAATTGAAGTTGGGCTCAAGGGGCGAGGCGGACGTAGTCGAAGGTCATCGCGATGCAGGGTTACATCTAGCGTGCCAGAAGGGATTCCGCCTTCGATGCTGGAAATTACCCGGGCTAGGCGCTCGGAGAGAATGGCACCGCGAGTCGGGATGCCGAGAAGCAGAAGATCAGATATTCCTTGATTTCGCTCGATTATTTCATGAGCAATTCTTTTAAGTGCACGGTCAATATCACCGCTATCCAAGATGCGACTCATCGCTCTCCTTCTTCGCCTCACGGGACGAACGTTAAAGGATCAAATTTCTCCCCTGTTAGGGATGGAGAAATCTTATCATCCCCTCCTAGTTGTGGATAAAAATCGAGGCGTGTCTAGCAATCTGGCTAGCCTGCAGGGATGACACTCACACCAGAAATCACAATCACTCAGATAGCAGCCGCCCTTCGCTCCATACGAAAGGCACGAGGCTGGACCTTAAAAGAGGTGGAAGAGCTCTCCGGCGGAGTATGGAAGGCGGTTGTTATCGGCTCCTACGAACGATGCGACCGATCGCTCTCGCTCAACAAGGCGGTTTCACTGGCGAGATTTTATGAAGTTCCGCTGGATGTTCTGCTCGGATTAACCGGTGAGAAAGCAGCGCAAGAGGGCACATCCCTCAATTACTCCGGACGTTTGCTGATAGATATGCGAGCAGTTTCAGGAATCGCATTTACCAACGAATTTACGATTCCGATCAAGAAATATCTCAATTACATAGTGAGTAAGCGGCGGGATTGGAACGGCGAAGTGCTCTCGCTTCGAAGTGGTGATTTATCCATTCTCTCACTGATCGCCGAGAAGAGCGAGAGTGAGATGGATAATTGGATGCGAACGAATGGGCTCTATTTCGCCAGATAGGCTAAATGACTATCGCCGGTTTCAAAACGATTATTCGACCCAAGACTCCATTGACATAGGAAGCAGACTCGATGGTGGATAAGTCGGTTGCCAGCTCAACGGCTTGAGATGCTGCGATTTGATCATCCAAATCTGTATACAAGATTTCAAAGATAGCTAAACGAAGGATATTTCGATCGATTGCTGGCATACGATCCATATCCCAACCCTGGGCATAGGTCGTAATTAATTCATCAATTTTCTCTTTATGCGCGATGACGCCTTCAACTAAAAACTTACTGTATTCACCTTCGGAGATATCCTCAGGAGGGCGAGAGGTAAGGAGCGCCAGCACGTCGCTGCCGCGCATATCTGATTCATAGAGAAAATCCAAGGCTCGCTTTCGAGCCTTGCCACGCGCACTCACTAGTTAGCGCGACCGAGATAATCGCCCGTACGTGTATCCACAAGAATCTTCTCATCTTGCTTGATAAAGAGGGGAACTTGAATCTGAATACCTGTCTCGATAGTCGCCGGCTTAGTTCCACCAGATGAGCGATCGCCTTGAAGGCCTGGCTCTGTGTATGTAACTGTCATCTCTACCGATGCCGGTAATTCAATGTACAAAGGGTTACCTTCATGAACAGCTACGTTGGCGCTGCAATTCTCCAGCATGAAATTAGCTGAATCTCCTACAACATCTTCCGGGATAGACATCTGATCAAAGGTCTTCTCATCCATGAAAATGAAGGATTCGCCATCTTTATAGAGAAACTGCATATCTCGCTTCTCTAGTATCGCAACATCCACCTTAACACCGGCGTTGAAAGTGCGATCAACAACCTTGCCAGAGAGAACGTTCTTTAACTTGGTGCGTACGAATGCTGGGCCCTTGCCTGGCTTCACATGTTGGAATTCAACAACGTTCCAGAGTTGACCTTCGATATCGAGGGTCATGCCATTTTTCAAATCATTTGTTGTTGCCATCAGTTATCCAATTCCATGTGAGCTATTGATTGCGAGAAGGATACCCGATAGTGAAGGCGCCCTAAAAATCGACTACTTGCTAAGAATCTCTCGCAGCGCGCTGAGCGCCAAAGCGTAAGAATTCGCTCCGAAACCGGCGATGGTTCCAGTAGCGATCCCAGATATAACTGAGGTGTGTCGGAATTCCTCGCGGGCCAGTGGATTAGAGAGATGCACCTCAATCAATGGGGCCTTTAATAACTCGGCCGCATCGCGAATGGCATATGAGTAGTGGGTAAACGCGGCAGGATTGATGATGACTGGGGTCTTGCTATCTGCAGCTTCATGCAGCCAAGAGATAATCTCTGATTCACTATCACTCTGACGGACATCTGCATCAAACCCTTGGATCGATGCCTGTGACTCGATGAATTCCTTGAGCTGAGCAAAGTTCAGATTGCCATATATAGATGAGTCACGTATATCTAGGCGGCCAAGATTGGGTCCATTGAGAACTAGAACTTTGGCACTCATGAACTAATCCTCTCATAAGCAAGACGCATATCCGCTTGAGAAACACTCTCAAGCCAAACCGGCTCTTCAATTCTTTTGAGACCTACGAAACGAATACCTTGTGCGCGTGACTTCTTATCCCCCGCCATCAGTCCAAGTAACTCATCGAAGGCTGAAGATTGGTAGGTCACCGGCAAATTAAATCTCTCTAAAATTGAACGATGGAGGGCTAGTTCACTATCGGATAGTCCAGCAACCAAGTGAGAGAGTTCTGCGATGTAACAAAGGCCGATGGCGACCGCCTCACCATGTCGCAATTGATAGTTTTCTCGTCGTTCAATTGCGTGCGCGAGAGTGTGACCGTAATTGAGAATCTCGCGTAATTTCCCCTCTTTAAAGTCAGCGGAGACTACTTTTGCCTTAACGGTGACGGAACGAAAGATAAGTTCATCGATAATTGCCCTCGCACCTTCCAGATTTCGACACTCGCTGAGCAGATTGAGAATATTTCGATCGCCGATAAATCCAGTCTTAATAACCTCAGCTAAACCCGCCGAAAAATCTCGATCTGATAAACCAATCAAAAAGGAAGAATCAATAATGACTTTTTGTGGAGAGTGAAACGAACCAATTAAATTCTTACCGGCTGGTGAATTAATGCCGGTCTTGCCTCCGATGGCAGCGTCGACCATTCCCGCTAGCGAGGTTGGCACCGCGTACCAATCGATTCCGCGAAGCCAAGTGGCGGCGACGAAGCCTGCTAAATCGGTCGTGGCTCCTCCACCTATCCCCACAATCGCATCCGAACGACGTAATCCCATCTTGCCAGCAATCTCCCACAATTTTGAGACTACGGAGATATCTTTCTGGGCCTCGGCATCTGGCAGATAGAAAATTAGATCCTGCTCTCGGACTATATCCGTCAGATCGATAGTCGACTCCAGAGATTTCGGAACCAAGAAGAGGCTCTTCTCGTACCTCTTAACATCTTGCGCAACTTCAGAACTCCACGAGTCAGTGAATCGCACGGGGTATTCATGCTCGGAGCGAACAATGATTTCAGTTGGTTTATTCATGAGTGGAAATCCTTTGTGCAATCTCTTTGGCAACAATCGCCGGTTTTTTATTATCAGTCTGAAAAGTGAAGTCGGCAAGTTCCTCATAAATGGGACGACGTTTCTCCATTAGCGCCAGCCATTGCTGCCTGGGATTGACTAGAAGTAGAGGTCGTTCCTTGTTAAATCCAACCCGGGGCGCAGCCTGTGAGATTGAAACGTCAAGAAAAATGACAGAAGCCCCATCTTCAGCTATTGCTGCGCGAGAATTTGCATCGAGTATTGCGCCTCCACCCAGAGCTAAGACACCCTTTTCTCGGTGCAAGGCTTCAAGTACTGTCTCTGCCTCCATTAATCGGAATGCTGACTCGCCTTCATCGACAAAAATTTCCGAAATCTTTTTTCCCGATTTGATTTCGATCAAGGTATCGGTATCGCTAAATGTAGAACCCAACTCTTTGGCCAGCGCCTTTCCTACCGTAGATTTTCCTGAACCAGGTGGGCCAATCAAAATTGCAACAGGCACTATTTAATCGCCATAGCCTTTATGTATGCGTCGTAACTGGCCTTTACTTGTGCCACGCTATCGCCACCAAACTTCTCCAGAACCGCATCAGCGAGAACGAGCGCGACCATAGCCTCGGCAACTATTCCTGCTGCCGGAACGGCGCAAACATCAGAGCGTTGATTGATTGCCTTAGCTGGCTCACCTGTTGCAACATCAACTGTATCTAAAGCCTTCGGCACGGTTGAGATAGGTTTCATGGCAGCACGTACTCGTAATAATTCACCGTTAGAGATGCCGCCCTCGGTGCCACCGGCGCGATCACTTCGCCTAGTTATCTTGCCGTTGTTATCTTTTTCAATCTCATCATGGGCAGCAGACCCTCTCCGGCGCGCAGTTTCAAAGCCATCGCCTAATTCGACACCTTTGATTGCTTGGATACCCATCAGCGCGCCAGCTAATTTCGAATCAAGGCGTCGATCCCAATGCGTGTGTGATCCAAGTCCGACTGGAACTCCGAAAGCAAGTACCTCGACGATGCCACCTAAGGTATCGCCGGCGGCGTGAGCGTCATCTATCTCTGCGATAATTCTTAAACTAGTCGCTGGATCAGCGCATCTGACTGGATCATCATCTACTCGCGCTACGTCGTTGAGGGTAGGGAAAGGCGTTCCCGCAGGAACGCTGACGGTTCCAATTGAAATAACGTGACTCATGATCTCAATGCCAATTGATTGTTTTAAAAAGGCGCGAGCAACTGCGCCAAGCGCCACTCGTGCAGCAGTCTCCCGAGCACTCGCACGCTCGAGGATTGGGCGAGCATCAGCGAAATCATATTTTTGCATTCCTGCTAAATCGGCATGACCAGGACGTGGTCTTGTCAGCGGTGCATTTCGAGCAAGCGAGGCAAGCTCTTCGGAGTCAACCGGATCAGCAGACATAACCTTTGACCATTTGGGCCACTCAGAGTTGGCGATGTTGAGTGCGATTGGTCCGCCTTGGGTAAGCCCGTGTCGAACGCCGCCGAGAATTGAAACCACATCTGCTTCAAAGTTTTGACGAGCACCGCGGCCATGGCCGAGGCGGCGACGCCTTAAATCTGCATCAATAACTTCGGTGGAAATTTCGATGTGAGAAGGCATTCCCTCCAAAATTGCCGAGAGTGCTGGTCCGTGAGACTCGCCTGCAGTTAACCAACGAATCACTGACTACTCCTTAAGGCAAGACTGAACATTTTGGGGGNGTTATGCAGAGCCTATTCTTGCAGATAATTCTTTCAAAGGTAGCAAATTACCGCGCCGAGCGAAAGGAAGGGGGCCAGAGGAACGCTCTTCAGCCATCTCCCCCGAATAATTCGATAAAAAAGAAGACCGGCCAAAGCACTAGCGCAGGTTACGTTCAAAAAGGTAAAGAGTGAATTCAGATTAGGCGAATTGAGTGTGAGAGCTGTGGCATATTTGATATCGCCATATCCAATACTCAGCTTAAATATCTCACGAAGCAAAACAAATACAGTCAGGAAGATTAAGGCCCTAGTCAGCGCAGCACGTTCGAAACTCAAAATAAGGATCTCGCAAGCAGTTAAAAATGAAATGACATTTGGAATCCTACGAGATTTTAAATCAGCGAATGAGGCAAGCGCTAGATTTGGGATTAGAAGTAGCAACACGGAAGAACTATGACCCAATACCAGTCCACCAATTCTTCCCTGTGGATTATTGATTGAGCGCGGAAAGTCCCTTCGCTATCAGGACGCTGCGCATCGTGTCGTAATCAAATTTCTCTCCGGTGAAGAGTGCTATCTGGTCCAGGGCCTGCTCAACCAAGAGATCTAAACCATCCAAAGTCTGAGCTCCACAAGCCTTAAGTATCAATAACAATTCGGTCGGCCAAGGATGGTAAAGCACATCAAGGAATCGCAACGAGGGAAATTTTTCATTGGATGCTTGCAGTTCCTGGGCGAGCCAATCGGCCGCTCCTGCAGGAAGAGNGGAAACTAGCCAGTCATAATTCTGAAGACCTTTAGCATCAAGCGATGTGAGTTGATGAAGGATGACCTCCGAATTTGGGGCAACATCCTTAAGGATTTCTCCCTTTGTGAGGTCCCGAAGGTAGATATCTATCTTCGGGACTCTTCCGTCAAGCGACCCAATCGCTGAGCGCGCCGTTCCACCAGCGCCAAGAATCGCTATTCGAGATCCAACACTCACTTTTAACAAACGAGAAAAGGCAAGGTAATCGGTGGAGGNGGCTCGTGCTCTGCCTTCGTCGTTAAAGAGGATGGTATTGGCTGAACGTGTTCGCAAGACAGCTTCATCAAACTCCATATCGAGTTCTAGAACGCTCTCTTTGAGTGGCATCGTGAGCGATAAACCTCTCCAAGAATTATCGAGTGAGCCAATAAAGGTGGCTAGCTTCTCAGAGACCATCTCAATGGCGCTGTAATCGCCGTCAACTCCAAGAAGTTCGTAGGCGGTCTTGTGAAGTAGCGGAGAGAGCGAATGACTAATTGGAGAACCTAAGACAGCGGCCTTAATCATTTGAAAGCTCCTGCCGATAAATTCTTATGGTACAAAACTTCCCACCCAGAAAACTCACTATATGAATTAGTGAATCGAGTATCCCCTGGTTTAACTGTGATGAAGTACAGCCAACTTCCACTGTCTGGATTTAGCGTGGCAGATATCGCCGCTACGCTTGGGTTTGAAATTGGAGTAGGGGGCAATCCGACGTATTTGTAGGTGTTATATGGTGAATGGATTTGGGTGGCAGATGTAGAGATTGCAATTCGACCACGCAAATGCGCTGCATATTGAACCGTAGAGTTGAGTTGAAGCGGCATCCCAATCTTCAAGCGATTGTAAATAGTTCTAGCGACTTTCCCGAAATCTCTGGGATCNCCCTCTATTTGAACCATCGAAGCGATTGTCAGCACTTCATAGGGTTTAGCTACCGTATTTAATCCGATTGAGGCGGCGCTCTGAGCAAACCGTTGAGCCATCGATTTGATTGCTTGAGAACAGGTTGTCTTTGGAGTGAAGGAATATTGGGCTGGGAAAATTTGCCCTTCTAGCGAGTTCAATTTATTTGGAATATATGGAGTGAACTTATCCAATTTTGCCGTGCAATCCACACTTGAATTACCTTTTAAGTCGGCCAGGACATCTGAGTAGGTTGAACCCTCTTTGACTATTACTAAGCCGACTACCCTCTTTTGATCCAAGAGTTCCGTAATTGCCACGGCTGCCGGAATATGTCTCTCGATTGTATGAACGCCTGGACCTATTGCCTTGGCGCGAGCATCTCTAATTGCAAGAGAGATGAAAAATTTGCCGCTTTTAATGACACCAGCGCGCTCTAATTTGGCTGCAATTGAACTTCCACTCTCCCCAGTATCTACAGTTATCGTGACGGCAGCACCAGCTGCATTTGCCGGAAAATCGTTATTGGAACGAGTTACAACGAAGAGTGTGATGCCTACGATGACAAAAAATAACATTCCGATCTTTAATCTCATGAAAAGACCAATTTTGACGGGGCGCCAGAAGATTTCTCTGCCGAAAGCGCTGATTCCAATATCGCAACAGCGGCAGCACCATCAATCTTAGATTTGGCGTTTTTAGCGTTAATTCCGGATTCGCGAAGACTTCGTGCAGCAGACACCGTCGTCAATCGCTCATCGACTAAATAAATAGGTAGTTCCGATATCGAACGAAGTAACATGCAGAAGCTTTCTACACTTTTGCTCTTAGCACTTGGAGCACCGCTTAAATGTTGTGGGTAACCGACCGCAATATAGAGCGGTTCAAATTCAGCCAATAATTCAGATATGGACTGCGTTAAGTTCTCTGCCTTTGCATCCAAATTCTCTATTGCAGTAGCAAGAATCGCATCTTGGTCGGTGATAGCAACTCCGATACGAACATCACCATAATCAAAGGCGATTCGGCGGCCTCTAGTCACCGTGATTTAACCCTGAAGGGTTTGGGTGGCGAGCTTCTTAATTTCGGTAAGTGCAAGGTCAAGCGCCTCAATTTTCGCTCCTCCGCCTTGTGCGAAATCATCCTTGCCGCCTCCGCCGCCACCGAGAATGGTCGAAGCTGCTTTAACTAGAACACCAGCTTTAATTCCGCTGGAACGCGCTCCTTCACTGGTGGCAACAACTAATACAACTCGTCCCTCATTAATCGAAGTTAGTGCAACAACGCCTTCACCCATTCGATTACGAAGATCGCTGACAACTGAACGTAGATCCTCAACCGAGACACCATCGGCGATAGCAGAGGNGATAACAGAGAAATTTCCAACTCGAGCAGCGGAGTCAAGTAGCGCTCCGGCAGATGCGGCTATTGCATTGGTCTTAAACTGTGAAATTTCCTTCTCTGCGCTCTTTAACTTCTCAATTAAATCCGAGATTCGCTCTGGTAGCTCTTCGGTCCTAGCGCCCTTAACAATCTCAGTAAGTGAATTTAAGAGAATATGTTCACGGGCGAGAAAATCAAAGGCGTCATGGCCAACAAGAGCTTCAACACGTCTGACTCCAGCACCGATTGATGATTCCGAAAGTAGTTTTACCAAACCAAGCTGGCCAGATGTTGAAACGTGGGTGCCTCCGCAAAGCTCATGCGCCCAGTCTCCAACGCTTACAACGCGAACTTGGTCGCCATACTTTTCACCAAAGAGCGCCATCGCACCCATAGCTTTCGCTTCGGGTTGGGTCATCGTTTTGGCAGTAACGTTTAAATCTTCCAAAAGAAGTGCATTTACCCGGGATTCCACATCGCGTAATACCGAAGGAGGCACAGAACCGTTGGCTGGGAAATCGAAGCGGAAACGACCAGGAGCATTTTCTGAGCCTGCTTGGGTTGCGGTCTCGCCTAACGCTTCCCGGAATGCCTTATGCACCATATGTGTAGCAGTGTGAGCTCGCGAAATTGCCAAGCGACGTTCTCTATCGATGGCAGCAAGTGCTTCGTCAGATACCTGAACTGAACCCGAGAGAACTGTTCCGCGGTGTACATAGAGACCAGGTACTGGACATTGCACATCATCAATTTCTACCAGGGCTCCATTGCTGAGTCTGATGGTTCCACCATCAGGAAGCTGGCCGCCGCCTTCAGCATAAAATGGCGTGCGATCTAAGACAATTTCAATTTCCTTGCTAGCACCGGATTCGGCAACTGATTTGCCATCCACAAGGATTCCAGCGACGCGGGCTTCGCCAACAATATTGTCATAACCGATAAAACTGGTTGCGCCTTTAGCATCGAAAATTTTGCGATATTCGGAGAGATCGGTGTGACCGCTTTTCTTTGAGCGAGCATCGGCCTTGGCGCGATCCTTCTGCTCCTTCATTAACTTTCGGAAGCCATCTTCATCTACAGAGAGACCTTGCTCCGAAGCCATCTCTAGGGTGAGATCGAAAGGAAATCCATATGTATCGTGCAATTTAAAGACAGTCTCGCCGCCTAGGCGAACATCGTTCGCACCCTTTGCAGATTTAGCGGCAAGGTCGAAGATCTGGGTACCACTCTTCAGCGTAGCGAGAAAGGACTCTTCCTCGTTCACGGAGACAGCGGTGATTCGCTCCGCGTTCTCAATGAGTTCTGGATACTGCGCCCCCATAGCACCGATAGCTGCTTGAACTAACTCTGTCGCGGTAGGTTCGTGGGCACCAAGGATTCGCATATTACGAATAGTGCGGCGCATCATTCGTCGTAATACATAGCCACGTCCCTCATTACCAGGCAATACTCCATCGCCGATCAGCATCATAGAAGTGCGCGCATGATCAGCAATTACGCGCAAGGCGATATCGCTCTTTAGGTTTGCTCCATATTTAACGCCTGTGAGCTCAGAGGCGCGCGCGAGAATCTGCATAGTTGTATCAATTTCATAGATATTTTCTACGCCTTGGAGCAACGCAGCAGCTCGTTCTAATCCAAGTCCGGTATCAATATTTTTTGCTGGTAGTTCTCCCAAAATAGGGTAATCATCTTTGCCTGAGCCCTCGCCCCGAATATTCTGCATGAAGACCAGGTTCCATACTTCAAGGTAACGATTCTCATCGGCAATAGGTCCACCATCTGCACCATAAGCCGGACCGCGATCGTAATAAATCTCGGAACAAGGACCGCAAGGACCCGGAACTCCCATCGACCAGAAATTATCTTCCATGCCGCGGCGTTGAATTCGCTCACGCGGAATGCCAATCTTCTTGTGCCAAATATCAGCCGCTTCATCATCATTTTGAAAGACAGTAACCCAGAGCTTCTCTTCTGGAAAACCATAACCACCATCAGCCATAGGTTTAGTAAGTAACTCCCAAGCGAGGGATATAGCGCCTTCTTTAAAGTAATCACCAAAACTAAAATTTCCGCACATTTGAAAGAAAGATGCATGCCGAGTCGTCTTACCTACTTCATCAATATCTAGCGTTCGAACGCACTTCTGTACCGAAGTAGCTCGCACATAGGGTGGTTTAACTTCCCCAAGAAAGTAGGGCTTGAAGGGAACCATGCCGGCATTGACGAGCAGCAGGTTTGGATCGTCAGCGATTAGCGAAGCTGAAGGAACGACGGTATGCGTCAAGCCTTGGCTATTGCCAGATTCAAAGAAGCGCAGCCATCGCGCTCTAATTTCAGCGGAGTTCACGAACTACTCTTGCTCCCCTGCGGCGGCTTTTTTTCGGCTGGCGTTCTTTCGTGGGCTCTTAGCTTTGCCCGCTTGAAAGAGGTTAAGTAACCCGCCGGCCACCTTGAGTCCCATCGAGTTCTTTCCCAGAAAACCTTCGGTCGCCTCTGCAATTTTTCCAGAGACTTCTTCTATATTTTTGGAGACCTTATTGATGGCATGTAACGGTCCATTGACAAGAGTGACGGTCGTAGTGACCTCTTCTAACAATGGCGTCGCCTCCGAGGTTAATTGCTCCAGTGACTTGCTGGCTTGGTCCACCAAACGACCAACCCGAACAACGACATATGAGATAGCGATGGCAATAACTGCCAAAGCGCACGCTGCAATTATGGTTGCAATTCCTCCTGGACCCATATTGCTAGCCTACCCGAAAGTTAGCGACCACACTTAAAAAATAGGGAGGGACAGCTCTGGCTTTCGATGTTCTAAATGAGCAGCTAGGGCCGACTGGTGATATTGCTCGATTTTCGCGATATTTTCCGGCGATTGATATGGAGCACCATCGACCAATGGACCACGGCCACCATTCATTACCGCCTCAACATCTTCACCGGAGAGAGTTTTGAACTGCTCCAGGGCATGAGCAAGGGAGAGGACTTTTCCGCGATTTAGGTTGAGAATCTCTTCTGCCTTGGTAAGGAGCGTGGAGAGATTATCTTCAATACGATCGGCTAAGGCGCGGCGAAGCGCAGTTGCCTCTTCTTTAGCGTCACGAGGTTTGCCGCCACCTGGTGCGCCTACTTCGAATCTACGATTTGAGGCATGGGAAGAGATGGTTGAGCCCATTCCCCAGTGGCCTTCCATCAAACTCGCGATAGTCGTTGCTGTCTCAAGATCGCTGGAGACTCCGGATGAATTATCGCCGTTAAAGAAGATTCGCTCACCCGCAAGCGAGGCCAAAGAGACGAGGATATCGGCTTCATACTCACTCTTCCATCGAGTGAATTGATCATCCGGCGGAATGCTGGCAACCATGCCCAAATAATCCGAACCCTTTTCAATCGTCGCTAAATCAATCTCCATGTGACGTCTAATGAGATGTGCCATTACTCCATGACACGCTTCATGAACGGCGACGGCATGACGCTCTCGTTCAATGTACTCAACATCTTCGGCGGGACCTAAATCCTTGGATTGCTTTGCCTTAATTACATCCGACCAAATGATTGAGGTACGTCCATCGCGAATGGCAGTAATGAGGGCTTCGTTGATCGTATCTTTGATACTTGCTCCCGTTGAATAAGGAGTTATTGTTGCCAACTTCTCAATCTCCTCAAGTGTTAAGGAATGAGAGACCTTTGCCAAGTACCCCTCATAAGTCCGTACTCGACCAGCTTTACTTGGATATCCAACTCGATACATGCGATCGATACGACCAGGGCGCAGCAAGGCTTCATCCAGAGCCTCTGGCATATTTGTCGCCATCACCACGAGAATTCGATATTTCGGTGGATTCTTTGGTCGCATACCTAGTGCCCGACGCAATACTCGATTGAAAAATCCGCGCGGCTTCTTCAAGCCACTCAATTCAGTGAGCAAGGCTTGCAAGGTGCCCATGCCGCCTCCGCCGCCTCCACCAGCCGCGGTGCCCGCAACAAATGCTTCTCGTGCCAGCAATGAACTTGCCTCAGATGAAAGGTAGTTGCCACCATGACAGGCACCAGAGAATGGATTTGAACGAGCCGCTCCACCACCAACAGAGATTCCTCGGTTGCCCAAAGAGTCAGCTTCATCGAAAAAGACAACAACCCCGCCGTAACGCAGCGCCAACTTACGGAGCTTTCTAAAGAGTGACTTAACCTTTAACACTCCAACGCCAAAGAACATATTGTTGAAGGCGCCCGGATCTACAAATACGAAGGGTTTACCCGTCTCGCCGGCAATAGATTCTGCCATCAAGGTCTTGCCGGTACCTGGTGGACCCCAGAGCAGAATTCCTCCCGGTACATATCCCCCATGGTCTTCAATCTTTTCTGGTGACTCGAGAAAGAGTAAATTTTCACGAATTCGATTCAGCACATGATCCTGACCCCAAACATCGCTAAATCGTGTGCGGATATCATCTGGGAAATAAGTATCAATTCCGCCCCTGCTGAGGAACCAGAACATCGCAAAGAATTGAATAAGGATAAAGACCACTGCAAAGAGAAGTTGTCCGAGCATTGGTAAAGCGCTCCACAACGCTTTTGGAGCCAGGAAGAGCGCCTTAATAGGCGTCTCCTTATATACCGCTCCAAGGACTACAGCTAAGAGAGCTACGAAAAGTAGAACCTTTGCTACCCGAGAGATTCGATATCTAGTCCAGTCGCTGAGTTTGTGAATCACTCGATCAACGAGTGCGAAGTACTTAACCCAGACTCCATGATAAGGAGCAAGTAATTCTGCGAGTAGGAAATGGAGTTGGCGAACTATTTCAAAGGCGGCGATTGCAACGATCCACCAGCGCTTAGTGAACGCACCAGTTGCTGCATCAGAAAATGACAGCAGCGGATTATCGGCCATCGCGGCCCACACCAGAATGAAGAAGACAAGCGCGAACAAGAGAAGGAACTTGGTGCGATCAAAGAGAGTGAGATGAATTCGAGTGGTGCGCTCATCATCTTTGATTCGGCCTTTTACCTCTGAAGAACTCATGCTGCTCCTAGTACGGTGAATGAATTTGATATATCGGTAAGAATTTTTTGGCTCTTGGTGTAGTCAACGCTCCTGGCTCGCACCAGCAAGATATACATGATTGAGTGATCTGGTGAGATTAGCGCGGTCTGATTGAAAGTCTGGTCTATCCCATCTGCCCCGGTAAAAGAGAAGATGCTACGAACACCACGAGCACCCTTCTCGACCCGCTCCTCATCTCCCAAAAGTTGAAACTTGGTCATGGGTACAGGAGTAGTTGCAAAATCGCTGGTGCTATTGAGCCAAGAGGTTAATGGAACGAAGATATCGCGAAGCGAGTTATATGAGACGCTATTCATCTCCTCGCTCGTTAAGGCGCGAACACGAACGTAAACTGCTGGTGCGGGTGGTGATTTGAGCGAAAATATTTCAGCAGCGCTCACCTCTTTCGATGGTGAATAAGCTTCTTGCCATTGAACAGCGGCCAGCCGTTCCGCCGCTCCAGTCGCCTTTGAGAGTGACTCTTGTTTAGTGAGCGTTGATTCTGAAATTCTCTTCCAACTATAAGGAAGCGTGAAATAGGTACCACTCTTCTTATTTGCAGCGTAAAGATGAGAAGGTGCAGCGCATGCAGTTAGGACCAACAATGAAGCTAAGACAAATGTGAGGCGAAAGGCCGATTTGCGGGCTTGAATTCTCACCCGCGAAGTCTGCCCTATTTACTCAGATTTTTTCTCGGGAACGAAATCGACCGCAGCTTCTTTTCGCTGTGCTGGGGTAATTGGCGTTGGGGCTCCAGTTAATGGATCACCGCCGCTGGCCGTCTTTGGAAAGGCAATAACCTCACGAATCGATTCGGCTCCTGCAAGAAGCGCGCAGAGTCGGTCGAGCCCAAGTGCTATTCCGCCATGAGGCGGCGGACCATAATTAAATGCTTCCAGCAAGAATCCAAATTTGCTCTCGGCCTCGGCCGCGGAAAGTCCGATGGTGTCAAAGACTCGCTTCTGCATCGCGCGATCATGAATTCTGATGGATCCGCCACCAATTTCACTTCCGTTGAGCACGATGTCATAGGCATATGCCAACGCATCTCCGGGAGCCTTATCGAAGTTCTCGGCATACTCGGGCTTTGGACCAGTGAATGGGTGGTGGACTGCCGTCCAACCACTCTCTGGATTGGTCGAATCGATCCGCTCAAACATTGGGGCATCAACTACCCAGAGAAACTCCCAGCGGCTCTCATCGATAAGGCCGCAACGCTTGCCAACCTCAAGTCGAACTGCGCCAAGTAGATTGAGCGAGGAGATGCGCTCACCCGCGGCGAAGAAAATTGCATCGCCCGGTTTTGCTCCAGCATGCGCCGCAATATTTGCACTCTCATGTTCAGAGAGATTCTTTGCCACCGGACCTGAAAGCGACCCATCCTCACCGACGAGAATATAGGCGAGCCCTTTAGCGCCGCGCGCTTTGGCCCACTCTTGCCAGGCATCGAGTTCGCGGCGAGGAGTGGCTGCGCCACCTGGCATCACAACGGCTCCGACATACTCAGCTTGGAAGACTCGGAAAGTAGTCTCTTTAAAGAAATCGGTAGCATCAACAAGTTCGTTACCAAAACGAAGATCAGGTTTATCAGAGCCGTATCTGCGCATCGCTTCCCAATAGGTCATGCGAACGATTGGCATCGGGATCTCATAATTAACAACTTTTTTGAATACCTTAGCCAGAATCTTTTCCGCAACTTTCAAGATATCTTCTTGATCAACGAAGGACATCTCTATATCGAGTTGGGTGAATTCGGGTTGGCGATCTGCGCGGAAATCCTCGTCTCGGAAACATCGAGCTATTTGATAGTAACGCTCCATGCCGGCGACCATTAGCAGTTGTTTGAATAATTGTGGAGATTGTGGAAGGGCGTACCAAGAGCCCGGTTGTAGCCGAACCGGAACGAGGAAATCTCGTGCACCTTCTGGAGTGGATCTAGTTAAGTAAGGAGTTTCGATTTCGAGAAAATCCTCTTCATCCATAACTCCGCGGATAGCCGATGTCACCTGTGAGCGAAGGCGTAGATTTTTGGCTGGACCTTCGCGGCGCAGATCTAGATAGCGATACTTCAGTCGAACTTCCTCACTGATGGTGCTTAAGTCACCACTGTCGACTGGAAAAGGAAGTGGCGCGGCTTCGCTAAGGACTTTAAGAGATTCAACGATGATTTCGATTTCACCAGTTGGAATCGTTAGGTTCGCATTTCCTTCCGGTCGAACTGAGACTTTTCCAGTTAACAGGATGCACCATTCAGCACGTAAGGAACCCGCGAGTTCTTCATCGTGGATAACTGCCTGGACTGCACCTGAAGCGTCTCGTAAATCTATAAAGGCAACTGCACCATGATCGCGTCTACGCGCCACCCAACCGGCAAGAGTGACAGTTGTTCCGGCATCGCCACTTCGAAGCGAGCCAGCATCATGGGTACGTAGCATTTTTAGAAGTCCTTACAGAGAGCGAATCTTTTGAGTTACATCGGAATATCTGGCAATTGTAATCGATTGCATCTGACCAGATTGCATATCTTTGAGCTGCGCTTGCCCGCTCGCCAACTCATCTGCGCCTATAACAATGCTAAAACGCGCACCGCTTTTATCTGCTGCCTTCATGGAGCCTTTCAGCGCGCGATCTCCATAGGCCATATCAGCGCTTATGCCCTCATCGCGAAGCGCATTTACTAATCCGGCGACGTAACTTTTAGCTTCCACGCCCATTGCTATCGCAAAAAGTTTGACCGACTCAATTGGTCGCTCATCCGTGACGAAGATACCTTCGGCTTCGGCTGCCAGAAGAACACGATCCACGCCGATGCCAAAACCTATGCCGGAGAGATCGGCTCCGCCTAGGTCAGACATAAGTCCGTCATAACGACCGCCGCCTCCAATTCCAGATTGAGCTCCGAGACCATCGTGAACGAATTCAAAGGTAGTGCCCGTGTAATAGTCCAAACCCCGAACCATTCGAGGATTAATGCGAAATTCCACGCCGAAATTCGTCAGAAGTTCTTGGACTTTCTGGAAATGTGCCAACGATTCATTATTGAGATAATCCAAAAGTAACGGGGCGGATTTCATCGATTCGATAACCTCGGCGCGCTTATCATCAAAGAGACGGAGTGGATTTATCTCAGCTCTACGCGCAGTTGCCTCATCAAGGTTGAGACCTGATAAGAATTTAACGAGATCGACTCTATGGCGGGATCTTGATTCAGCGTCCCCGAGCGAGGGGATATCAAGATGAAAATTAGTTAAGCCAAGGGTTTTGAAGGAACGCCAAGCAACCGCAATTACTTCGGCATCAATTTCCGGGTAGCTTCCACCGATAGCTTCAATTCCCACTTGGTAGAACTGACGATAACGACCTTGTTGCGGACGTTCGGCTCGAAAGAAGGCACCCGAGTACCAAACTTTGACAGGTAATTGGCCCTTATCCAGATTGTGTTCGATAACTGAGCGCATTACACCGGCTGTGCCCTCTGGGCGCAAAGTGATGGAACGGCCGCCGCGATCTTCAAAGGTGTACATCTCTTTGGAGACTACATCCGTTGACTCACCCACACCTCTAATAAAGAGTTCGGTATCTTCAAAGACGGGCAGCTCCATCATTGAATAACCCGCGTTCTTCGCGGCACCGATCAAAGTCTCACGTACTTTTTCAAAGTAGGTGGAGCGGGGNGGGAAATATTCACTGACGCCCTTCGGTGCTTGAATCTTTGCCATTACTCCCCCTTCACTGATGGCGAATTAAGAAAATCTTCTTGTAAGTATGGATTGTTCTTTCGCTCGCGGCCGATTGTAGTTTGCGGGCCATGGCCAGGAAGAACTATTAACTCATCGGCCAGTGGCAATATTTTATTGCGCAGCGAAACCTTCATATCGGCGCTGGAGCCGGAAGGTAGATCCGTTCGTCCAATAGCACCGGCAAAGAGCACATCACCGGCAATAAGAAATTCCTCGTTGACGACGAAAGTGGCAGAGCCTGCTGTGTGTCCAGGTGCGTGATGCGCGACGATGTCGAATCCCGCGATATTAATTTTGAACTTATCCTCAAAAGCGATGAGCTCATCCGGGTTTGTGAATTCCAAAGTACCAAAATCTTTGAGCAAAGAATCTATGGGACCGCCGGGGATGAGTATCTTGAAGGGATCGGCAATTAATTTGCTATCCGTCTTATGAACGTAAGCGGGAATGTCATACCCCTTGCAGAGCGGAGTAACCGAGAAGGTATGGTCTAAATGACCATGCGTCACCAACGTTGCAATTGGCTTGAGATTATGTGCGTGCAATCTTTCGGTAATGGCTGGGAGGAGATTTGGCACTGCCATTCCTGGATCCACTATGAAGCACTCAGAGTTCTTAGATGGGGCAAAGATCCAGCAGTTAGTCGCAAAATATGGGGCGGCTATAACCTCAAGAATCNCCCTGCATCCCCATCTCACGCTCAATTAATGGCACCTTTGAGTGCACGGTTTCGACCAACCTATAGTGCTCAGGGTACCTTTATCCCCTCGGAGTTACCGAAAAAGTACGTTCAAGCCCATAACGAGTTCGCCACAGTGGCGAATGACGCGCAACGAAGGAGCAATTATGGAAGCCACACCAAACCCAACTCCCGCTACATCCGATATCTCGGCAGCCTCCGCTCTCGTTGGAGATCCCTCTCAATTCGGCCGAGTCGCCGAAGATGGAATCGTTTATGTTCGTACCCCAGAAGGTGAACGAGCCGTTGGCTCCTATCCTGGAAAGAGCGCTGAGGAAGCTCTCTCATACTTTGTACGCAAATTTGAATCCCTCGCCTCGGAGGTGGCGCTGCTCGCCTCTCGCATTAAGAATGGCGCGCTAGTCCCATCCGACGCTCATGAAGCGGTAAACAAATTGCGCGAGCAAGTGAAAAATCTCAACGGCGTCGGCGATCTCGCNCTCCTTGCAGCTTCCGTCGAACAACTCCCATCTCTGATTGAAGATCATCGCGCCGCATACCAAGAGCGAAAAGATCTTGAGGCAGCGGTTCGTGAGGCGAAGAAGGCGGCAACACTTCTTGAAAAAGAGAAGCTGGTTGCAGAAGCCGAATCCCTTGCCCTCTCTGAGAATTGGAAAGTTACGAGCGAGCGTTTGAAGGTCTTGCTGGATGAATGGAAGGCTGCTCCTCGCCTTGATAAGACAACGGATACTGAACTCTGGAAGCGGTTCTCCGCCTCTCGCAATAAATTTGATAAACGACGCAGAACTCACTTCGCTTCCCTAGAGAGCGTCAACGCCGATGTCGCGGCGAAGAAGGAAGCATTAGTTCTAGAAGCCGAAAAATTGGCAACCAGCAAGGAGTGGCTCAATACCGCTAAACGTTTCAAGGAATTGATGGATGCCTGGAAGGCTTCTGGTCGAGGCAAGCAATCAGTCGATGCCAAACTTTGGGCTCGCTTTAAAGCGGCTCAAGATCAATTCTTCGCAGCAAAGAATGAAGATATGGGTAAGCGAACCGAAACGATGGCAGCTAACCTCATAAAGCGCGAAGAGCTAATTACTAAAATCGAAGCGATTCTTCCTATCTCAGACCTTTCAACCGCCAAGAAGAACTTCCGCGCTCTCATGGAGCAATGGCAGAAAATCGGTATGACCGAACGCAGCAAGCGCGCCGCGCTCGATGCTCGCGTCGACAAGGTGGAGGCAGAGATTCATGCCTTGAATGAAGAACATTCACGCCGAACTGACCCAACCGCAATTGCGCGCGCAAATGATGTCGTTCAAGGACTCAAGGATGCGATTGCATCCTACGAAGCTGCAGCGGCAAAGGCTGAAGCTGCCGGAGATTCAAAGAAGGCGCAAGTTGCTCGCGAAGCAGCATCGGCTCGTAAAGCTTGGCTAGAAGAGGCCCAGAAAGGCTTAGCCGACTTTAAGGCTTAGTTATTAGTTGTGCGGTAGACGTCATAGACACCTTCC
>JGI24890J29729_1000092_pt1 | contig 73104 bp, 67 predicted proteins | sample FreactcultureFD7_FD_29729 | JGI IMG/M metagenome (IMG submission 29729)
GATTAACCGCCACAAATTCCAAATTGAATGGACCAAAACTCATTTGTTGGCCTGCAACAACTTCAATGATGGGCGCGCTTATGCGTCGCTCTTTAAGCTTTGCATTTGCAAAAGCAAGCGTGAGTTTTGAACCCACAACCTTGATATCTGCATGCTCTCGTAATAGATATGGAAGAGCACCGATATGGTCTTCGTGGCCGTGAGTTAAGACGACTGCTTCGACATCGGCCAATCGTTCAGCGATATAAGAAAAATCAGGAAGGATGAGATCAATTCCTGGTTGGCTCTCTTCGGGGAAGAGAACTCCGCAGTCGACAATGAGAAGTCTGCCTTCATACTCGAAGACGGTCATATTGCGACCAATTTCTCCAAGGCCGCCCAGTGCGACGATTCGAAGAGTTTTTTTTGCTAGCTTGGATGGATATGGGAGATCTGGATGTGGATGATTCATTATTTAAGTGGGNCTCCGCCTGCTCGTAGATCCTCCCGCAGCTGCGCGATTTGCGCATCGGTGGCATCGACAAGTGGCAAACGAGTAAATCCGCCAGGCAGACCCATCATTGTGAGTGCAGCCTTAGTCAAAATCGCACCTTGAGTGCGGAAGGNGCCGGTGTATACCGGTAATAGTTTTTGGTGAATCTCAAGAGCGCGCTCTGCATTTCCTGCAAACCATGAATCAAGCATTTCGCGAAGATCTTTTCCGACGGTGTGGCCACATACGGAGACAAATCCGACAGCACCAATAGAAAGAAGCGGCAAATTGAGAATGTCATCGCCTGAATAAACAGGAATACCAGAACGCTTAATAACCCAAGATGTAGAGGCAGGATTTCCTTTTGCATCCTTCAGGGCAACAATATTTTTCACTTCAGCGAGGCGACAGATTGTGTCGGGCTCGAGCTCAACACCTGTGCGTCCTGGAATGTCATACATCATGATAGGTAAATCAGTTGCTGACGCTACGGCGCGGAAGTGTGCTTCGATTCCTGCTTGTGGTGGCTTGTTGTAATAAGGGGNAACAATGAGAAGCCCATCTACACCAGCTTCAGCAGAACGCTTTACTTGCTCGACGGTGTAAGAAGTTTCATTATCTCCAGCGCCAGTTAAGACTTTAACGCGATTACCAACAGTCGCCTTCACAACTCGAATAATTTCAAGCTTTTCAGAGCTCTTTGTTGTCGGCGCTTCCCCGGTTGTTCCATTTACTGCGATGGCATCATGGCCATTGTCGGCAAGGTGCTGTGCAAGAGTTTCAACTCCCGCCCAATCGATCTCTCCATCTTTTTTAAATGGGGTCACCATTGCCGTGATGAGACGGCCAAATGGAGCTTCGATATGCATGGTGGAAGGTTACCTGAGATTACGGAGCAATGCGTCCAGATTTTTGGAAGGCACCGTATGTAATAGGCATAAGTCGGGCAAAATGCTCTTCCATCTTCTCTGCAACCATCTCAATTTCACGCTGTGGATAGCTCGGGAAATGTGAGCCCTCACGTGCTGTGCGGAGCGAGAGGAAATTCATCAACGCACGAGCATTCATCGTGACATACATGGATGAAAAGAGAGTTACAGGCAGAACTGCACGAGCAACTTCACGTGCAACACCAGCATCAAGCATCTTTTGATAATTGTTGTAAGAAACTATGCAACTCTCTTTAATTGCATTTACTGTGATCTCATATTGTTCTGGTGTTCCATCAATAAATTCGTACGCGCCTGTTTTTCCAATTTGAACTAACTTTCGCTCCTTTGATGGAACATAAAAGACTGGGTGCAACTCGCGATAGCGGCCGCTCTCTTCGTTATAGGAAGCGATGCGGTGGCGCATGAATTCACGAAAGACAAATATCGGAGCAGAGATAAAGAATGTCATGGAGGTATGCTCAAAAGGTGAGCCGTGACGTTCGCGGGCGAGGNAGTTAATCAATCCAACATCACGAGATGCGTCATCGCCAACGGCATCCTTAGAATTCTCACCAGCAGTTGAGACGCGAGCGGCCCAGACAACATCATTATCGCTTGCGCTGTGTTTAATCAGTTCAACTGTAACGTCGTCTCTAAAGACAATCTCATGCTCACTCATAGACGCGACCCTATCGAGTGGTGCCCTACTGCCCTCGGATTAGGGCAGAATATCGGCGTGTCAGTGAAGCGCGACTCCCTCAGCCTCTCCTTTGCCGTTGGTGTCTATGGCGCCGCATTCGGCGCCGCGAGTGTTGCTGCTCACTTTTCCGTCCTGCAAACTTGCGCCATTTCACTTCTCACTTTTTCCGGAGCTTCGCAATTTGCAGCCGTTGGAGTTGTGGGAGCCGGCGGCGGTGCTCTCAGTGCAATTGCAACGGGCGCACTTCTTGGAACTCGAAATGGTCTTTATGCGGTGCGAATGGCACCGTTGCTTCGTGTAAAAGGATTCAAGAGAGTAGTTGCGGCGCAGGTAACGATTGATGAATCCACTGGTGTTGCACTCGCTCAAAACAATGAAAAAGATTCTCGCACAGGTTTTTGGTGGACCGGTTTTGGTGTATTTATTTTCTGGAATATCTTCACACTTCTTGGCGCACTGAGTGCGGGTTTGCTGAAAGATCCTGCTGCTTTTGGCTTGGACGCCCTTGTTCCTGCTGCATTTGTAGGGCTTGTTTGGCCACGGTTAACGAACAAGAAGAGTTACTACTTAGCAATCTTTGCATTTCTCTTTGCGCTTTCCCTTGCGCCATTTGTTCCGGCAGGAGTTCCTATTATCGCCACTTCCCTCTTGGCGGTATTCATGGGGNGGCGAGAATGAATATTTATTGGATGACCGCCCTTGGCACAAGCGGTGCCTGCTTTCTCTTCAAATATCTCGGACACAATATTCCTGAATCCTGGCTTTCCCATCCACGTGTGCAGCGCATCAATCTGCTCATTCCTGTTGCGCTTTTAAGTTCTCTCGTTGCCATTCAGACATTTACCGATAAGACAAAGATTGTCGTCGATCATCGAATGGCTGGAGTCAGCATCGCAATTGCGGCATTTGCGGCAAAGCTTCCGTTCCCGGTTGCTGTCTTTGGCGCTGCAGTTGCTTCGGCAATAATTTATCGCCTTAACTAAAAGTTAAAGAATCGAGAGACTCTCAAGCTTTGCTTTGAGATCGTTATCTGATGGCTCTGTCATATGAGTTCCATCTTCAAAAATGATGACTGGAATTGAACGCTGTCCGCCATTGATCTCGATGACCTTTTCAGAGGCAGATTCATCTGCTTCAACATCAATGTAGGTGTATTCGACGTTGTTTGCATCAAGAAACTTCTTTGAGCGGCGACAATCTCCGCACCATTCTGCTCCATACATTGTTACCTTTGATGAGTTTGACATGATGCGCTCCTTCTGTGGAATTAATTGAGATCCATGAAATGTTCTAGACCAAATGTTAGCCCAGGATGTGAAATGACTTTACGAACTCCAAGGAGGACGCCGGGCATAAAGCCGCTGCGGTCAATCGAATCATGACGGATTGTCAGAGTCTCGCCAAGATCCCCGAGGATTACTTCTTGATGGGCAACAAGGCCACGTAGGCGAACCGAATGAATATGCACGTCCCCAATTTTCGCCCCGCGAGCTCCATCTAGGGATGATGTCGTGGCATCGGGCATCGCTTCCTTTTTCACCGAAGCGCGAGCTTCATTAATCAACTCAGCCGTTCGTGCAGCTGTTCCCGATGGTGCATCAGCTTTATTGGGATGATGTAACTCAACAATCTCGACTGATTCAAAGTACTTTGAGGCCTTCGCAGCAAATTGCATCATTAAAACTGCGCCAACGCCGAAATTTGGAGCAACGAGAACGCCAGTCTTTGGTGAGGAAGAAAGCCATCCCCTTATTTGCGAAAGCTTCTTCTCGTCAAAACCTGTTGTACCGACAACGACGCTAATTCCATTTTTTATGGCAAATTCAAGATTATTCATAACTGAATCCGGATGTGTGAAGTCAATAACGACGTGGGCGCCTTTTGCCACGAGTTCCTCGAGTGAATCTCCAAGATCAATTGCCGCTACCAAATCAAGATCAGGCGCTTCAATCACAGCTTTGCATGCTTCTGAACCCATGCGTCCCTTTGCGCCAAGAACTGCAACTTTTATCTGGCTCATGCGATTACCTTCTCAAACTTCGACTCGTTTTTGAATGGACCAACAATGGCAAGGGTAGAAGATTGAGGCAGTACTTCGCTAGCAATTTCACGAATATCATCAGGGGTAACTTGTGCAATGCGCTTGAGAATCTCATCAAAACTCATGACTTCCCCATAAACAAGCTCGCTCTTCCCAATTCTGCTCATACGGGAGCCGCTATCTTCCTGACTTAGCACTAGTGATCCTGTGACAGCGCCCTTTGCACGGGTAATCTCTTCGTCCGTCAAACCCTTTGCAGCAACATCATGTGAAATTTCGCGAATGATTTTGACGACCTCTTCGGTCTTACTTGGTGCACAACCAGCATAAAACGAGAGCGAGCCGGCACCTGCAAATTGTTGCACGTAGGAATATGTGGAATACGCAAGACCGCGCTTCTCCCGAATCTCCTGGAATAAGCGTGAAGACATTCCTCCGCCAAGGGCTGAAGCCAAAATACTTAAAGCAAAACGGCGGTCATCGGTCCGTGAGACTCCATCGACGCCCATCAAAAGATGTGATTGTTCAGTCTTGCGATACATCAATCCCACGCTACCTTTTCCAGTAGCTTTAATCTTTGGGGACTGGCGAATATTCGGCACAGCAGGNGAAACGTCTAGGAAGCCATCGCGAGACATAGCCTTTTCAACAAGCTCGACAACTTTCTTGTGTTTAACATTTCCAGCAACTGCAACGACGAGGTCCTGGGGAAGATACTTCTTCTTGTAATAGTTGTAGACAGAACTTCGAGACATATTCTTGATTGAATCAGTTGTGCCAAGAATCGGGCGACCAAGGAGATTATCTCCGTAGTACGTCTCCATAAAAAGATCATGGATAAGATCTGAAGGATCATCGTCTCTCATGGCAATTTCTTCCAGGACAACGCTGCGCTCTGAATCAACGTCGGCTGCAGCAACAATTGAGGAAGTCATCAAATCTGAAATAACATCAACGGCGAGGGCAAGATCGGTATCGATCACTCGCGCGTAAAAGCATGTGTATTCCTTGCTTGTGAATGCATTCATCTCGCCACCAACAGCCTCAATGGATGATGAGATATCCATGGCGGAGCGAGTTTTTGTGCCCTTAAATAAAAGGTGCTCTAGAAAGTGTGAAGCTCCCGCGACAGTTGGTGTTTCGTCGCGAGAGCCTACATTGACCCAAATTCCCACCGCAGCGGAACGAACCGTATTTACTTCTTCAGTAACGATTCGCAATCCGCTTGCGAGGGTAGTCTTTTTCAAATTACTCTGATTTTTCCGAATCTGCTCCTGGCACAGAGCCATCAGCAAGAACTGGGACCAAAGAGAACTTACCCTTTGGATCGATCTCAGCTATTTCAACTTCGACCTTGTCGCCAACCTTCATAACATCTTCAAGGTTTTCAATGCGCTTTCCGCCATGCATCTTGCGAATCTGCGAGACGTGGAGCAAGCCATCTTTACCTGGAACGAGTGATACAAAAGCACCAAATGTTGCAAGCTTCACGATTGTTCCGTTGAAGCGTTCGCCAACCTTTGGAACAACTGGATTAGCGATGGCTTCAACCATTGCCTTTGCAGCTTCAGCCTGTGATCCTTCAAGAGCACCGATGTAGATAGTTCCATCATCTTCAATGGTGATATCTGCTCCAGTTTCGTCTTGAATCTGGTTAATCATCTTGCCCTTTGGTCCGATGATTGCACCGATCATGTCGACAGGAACCTTGATTGAAATGATGCGAGGAGCAAGCAAGCTCATCTCATCAGGAGCATCAATTGCTTGGTTCATAACAGAGAGGATGTGCAGACGAGCTTCGTTTGCTTGGTGAAGAGCACCAGTCAAAACTGAAGCAGGAATTCCATCGAGCTTTGTATCGAGTTGTAGCGCAGTCACAAAATCCTTCGTTCCTGCAACCTTAAAGTCCATGTCGCCGAATGCATCTTCTGCTCCGAGGATGTCGGTAAGAGCAACATATTCAGTCTTGCCATCTACAACATCTGAGATAAGACCCATTGCGATACCGGCAACCGCCGCCTTCAATGGAACGCCTGCGTTGAGCAATGACATCGTCGATGCACAAACAGAACCCATAGAAGTTGAACCGTTAGATCCAAGGGCTTCTGAAACCTGACGGATTGCGTAAGGGAATTCCTCACGGGTTGGGAGAACTGGAAGGAGGGCGCGCTCAGCGAGTGCACCGTGTCCAATTTCGCGTCGCTTTGGTGAACCAACGCGACCGGTCTCTCCAACAGAGTAAGGAGGGAAGTTGTAGTTGTGCATATAACGCTTTGAGGTCTCAGGGCTCAATGTGTCGAGTTGTTGCTCGAGCTTGAGCATGTTGAGCGTTGTTACGCCCAAGATCTGAGTTTCTCCACGTTCGAAGATTGCAGAACCGTGAACACGTGGAATAACTTCAACTTCAGCCGTCAATGGACGGATGTCGCGAAGGCCACGGCCATCGATACGAATCTTGTCACGAAGAACGCGTTGGCGAACCAACTTCTTTGTGACTGAACGAAGCGCAGCAGAAATTTCTTTCTCACGGCCTTCAAAGTTAGCAGCAAGCTTTTCAGTTACTACAGCGTTAATTGTGCTGAGTGCTTCTTCGCGCTCTTGCTTTCCAGCAATTGTAAGTGCCTTAGCAAGATCATCATTAGCAGCAGCTTCAACAGCAGNAAATGCATCATCTTGGTAATCCAAGAAGACAGGGAATTCGCCAGTTGGCTTTGCAGCAACCTTTGCCAATTCCATTTGCGCATCGCAAAGAATCTTGATGAATGGTTTTGCCGCTTCAAGTCCCTGAGCAACAATCTCTTCAGTTGGAGCCTTTGCGCCNCCCTTAATGAGGTTAATTGTTTCAGTTGTTGCTTCTGCTTCAACCATCATGATTGCAACATCGTCAGATGTCACTCGGCCTGCAACGACCATATCGAAAACAGCCTTATCAAGTTGGCTGTGATTTGGGAATGCAACCCATTGACCTTCGATAAGAGCAACACGTACTCCACCGATTGGGCCTGAGAATGGCAAACCTGCAAGTTGTGTTGACATTGATGCTGCGTTAATAGCAATAACGTCATACATATGATCTGGGTTTAACGCCATCACTGTTACGACGATTTGAACTTCATTACGAAGTCCCTTGATGAATGATGGGCGCAATGGGCGGTCAATCAAACGGCAGGTCAGAATTGCTTCCTCTGAAGGGCGACCTTCACGGCGGAAGAATGAACCTGGGATCTTGCCAGCTGCGTACATACGTTCTTCAACATCCACTGTAAGTGGGAAGAAGTCGAATGAATCGCGTGGTGACTTACCCGCAGTTGTTGCTGACAACAACATTGAATCATCATCGAGATAAACAACAGCAGTTCCTGCTGCTTGCTTTGCGAGGCGTCCTGTTTCAAAACGAATCTCGCGCTTACCAAACTTGCCGTTATCAATTGTTGCAACGGCGAACTTCACATCTTGACCCTCCATGGGTCACTCCATTTCTCGAAACTCCAGATTAGAAATTATTCGCAGGAAATGGATCTTCGATCGAAGTCCATGGGTTTGCTTGTTAAAGCGGGGCCCATAAACCACTACCGAGGACCGATAACCTGCAGAAGAACCTCCAAAAAAATCTGGAGAAACGTTTACTAAATTAGCGGCGAATACCGAGCTTTTCGATAATCGCTCTGTAACGAGTTACATCTGTCTTTGCGAGATATTGCAAGAGACGACGACGCTTACCAACGAGCAACAAGAGGCCACGACGGTTGTGGTGGTCATGCTTGTTTGTTTGCAAGTGTTCAGTGATTTCTTCAATTCTCTTTGAAAGCAATGCGATCTGAACTTCAGGGCTTCCTGTGTCAGTAGCGGATGCGCCGTACTGAGAAATGATTGACTTCTTTTCTGTTGGCTCTAATGCCATGGTGGTGCTCCTCTAACTGTCACGAGGGCCTCGGTGTAGTTCACGAAGGCTCGCTATCTCGCTTGTGTGCCAAGGCTACCAGCGGTGCTGAACGAGGAGAAATCCGTGGAAATTCATGCGGGAATTCCGGAGAGGCAAGCGCGATTAGCGACCTAATATCTTCTTTGCCGAATCACAATCCTTTGCCATTTGAGCAAGGAGCGGATCTAAGCCATCAAATTTCAAGGTATCTCGCAAACGTGCGACAAATTCAATAGTCGCATCTTGGTCGTACAAATCTAGGCCTTCCTGATCTATTGCATAGGCCTCTACTTGGCGACCGCGAACTCCTGGAAAAGTCGGATTAGTACCGATTGAAATTGCTGATGCCCATCGATGATCTCCGACAGTAAGCCAGCCGGCATAAATTCCATCAGCTGGAATAGTCGCATGTTCGCTCAATCCCAGATTTGCTGTTGGGTATCCAATCGTTCGTCCACGCTTCTCGCCATGTACGACAATGCCAGCAAGTGCATATGGGCGAGTAAGGAGTTCTGCTGCTCTCTCAACATCGCCATCGACTATCAGATTTCGAATTCGGGTTGATGAAATAGCCGATCCTCGATCTTCTTTTAGCTCAACTGCGCTGACATCAAATCCTTGTGCGTGCTTCTTGAGATAATCAACATTTCCCGATGCTTTGTGTCCGAATGTGAAGTTTGCCCCAACTGTTACATGCGTAGCATGCAATTGATTGACGAGAACTTCTTGAATAAATTCATCAGGCGATTTTGAAGAAAACTCTTTTGTAAATTCGACAACAACCACTTCAGATGCCCCGTATAACTCAAGAAGAGCGATTCGATCGTCAAGGGAAACAATTGCCGAAGGGGTTCTCTCTGGAGCGAAAATCGAAGTCGGATGAGGATAAAAAGTAAGTGCGACAACTCGACCATGGCGTGATGCTTCGGCAAGAATTTCCTGATGGCCAGCATGCACGCCATCAAATATTCCAATCGCAACTGATGTGGTCTGCATCTGATTATTCTTGCACAGCAACGAGCTTCGGTGCTGCAGCAACCTTTCCGCTAAATTCTTTATTTTCAAGGAGCGCTGCAAATGAATGGGATGGCGAAAGGGCAGCAAAAATNCCCTCACCAGCATTTACAGCGATTGTTCGCCCAAATGAAATTTCATTCATCTCTTCAAAATCCAAAACACGAGTTGGTAAGACTCTTGAAATTCCTTCTGCTGTATCGATCAGTTCTGCATCTTCAATCGTTCCCGCCTCATCAATGGCGAATGGTGATACAAGATTTCTCCGCAATACAGTTAGGTGTCCCCCCACTGATAGCGCATCTCCCAAATCCCTTGCGATGGAGCGGATATATGTGCCAGCCGAGCAATCGACGGAGATTCTTACGAGAATAGATTTTTCTGTGTACTCAATCTGATGTACGTCAATCTTGGAAATCGTAACTTCCCGTGCTGGCAGGTCTACAACTTCGCCTTCTCGCNCCCGTTTGTGTGCTGCTTTTCCATCAACTTTGATGGCAGAAACTGAACTTGGCTTCTGCAAGATAGTCCCTACAAAAGAGGTCAGGATTTTTTTAATTTGATCTTCGGTTACAGCTGACAAGATTGAGGGGTCAGCTATCGAGATAATCTCACCTTCTTTATCATCAGTATGTGTCGCTGCACCGAGGGCGATTGTTGCATCGTAACTCTTAAATCCATCGACGATGTATTGCATTAATTTTGTTGCATTTCCAACGCCAATAACAAGAACTCCCGTAGCCATTGGATCGAGCGTTCCTGCATGCCCAACTCGCTTTGTTCCAAGGCGCTTTCTAATCTTTGCAACGACATCATGGCTCGTCATTCCGCCAGGCTTATCGATGACCAGGAAGCCGTGTGTCATATCCATGAAGCGGATTAGCGCTTACTCGTGGACCTTGTATGGATCGCCATCTGCAACTGGCTTTGCATGTTCACGGAGCTTGGCGAGCTCTTCATCTCTCTTGCGAACTTCACTCATCAAGTCATTCATCGCTGATGCGCTTTCTTGAAGTCCATCGGCGAAGAATTCGAGAGTAGGAACGATGCGAAGGTTAAGAGTTTGACCAACTTCAGCGCGCAGCATTCCGCGAGCAGATGCGAGAGCCGCCGCAGTGGATGCGCGTGCTTCATCATCGCCAAGAACGGTATAAAAGATCGATGCTTGTTGAAGATCCCCTGTAACACGGACATCGGTAATTGTGATGAAGCCAAGACGCGGGTCTTTGACGCGCGTCTCAAGCAACTGTGCAATAACTTCTTTGATGCGATCGGCAACTTTCAGAACTCGATTGGAAGCCATTATGCGCGCTTCTTCTCGCGAATCTCGAATACCTGGATGTTGTCACCCTCTTGAATGTCGTTGAATGAACCGAGTCCGATACCGCNCTCAAATCCATCACGAACTTCGGTTGCATCATCCTTGAATCGGCGAAGTGACTCGATGGCAAGGCTGTCACCAACAACGGTTCCATTTCGCATAACGCGAGCTTTACCGTTTCGCTTGATGATTCCATCCTTGACCAAGCAACCAGCGATATTTCCGAACTTACTAGAGCGGAAGATTTCACGGACTTCAGCGTTACCAAGAACAACTTCTTCATATTCTGGCTTGAGGAGTCCTTTGAGAGAAGCTTCGATCTCTTCAATAGCCTTGTAGATGACTGTGTAGAAGCGAACTTCAACACCCTCTTGATCTGCAAAGACTGCAGTTTGAGGTTCTGGCTTAACGTTAAAGCCGATGATAACTGCGGTAGATGCGGAAGCAAGAGTGACGTCATTCTTTGTGATCGCACCAACACCACGGTGGATAACACGAAGATCAACTTCAGCACCGACATCAAGCTGCATAAGAGCATCTTCGAGAGCTTCAACAGAACCAGATACGTCGCCCTTGATGATGAGATTAAGGGTGCTGACCTTGGATTGCTCCATAAAGTCTTCAAGAGAGACCTTCTTGCGAGTCTTAGCAAGCATTGCATTACGCATTGCAAGCTGACGCTTTTCGGCAATCTGACGGGCTGTGCGATCGTCTTCTGCAACGATAAAGGAATCTCCAGCTCCAGGAACGCTTGTGAATCCAAGAACCTGAACTGGGCGTGATGGGCCAGCTTCTTCTACTGCTGCACCATTCTCATCAAGCATTGCACGAACACGTCCGTATGCTCCACCTGCGACGATTGCATCACCGACATGAAGAGTTCCACGCTGAACAAGAACTGTGGCAACAGGGCCTCGACCCTTATCAAGATTGGCTTCAATTGCAACACCACGTGCAACATCATTCGCAACGGNACGAAGATCGAGCGCTGCATCAGCGGTCAAGAGAATTGAGTCAATAAGTTCATCGACTCCATCTCCAGATTTTGCCGATACATTTACAAAGATTGTTGTGCCGCCATACTCCTCAGCAATCAAGTTGTATTCGGTCAATTGTTGGCGGACCTTATCTGGGTTGGCGCCTTCTTTATCAATCTTGTTAACAGCAACAACGATTGGAACATCGGCTGCTTGTGCGTGGTTGAGAGCTTCGATTGTCTGAGGCATCACACCATCATCGGCTGCAACAACGAGAACTGCGATATCTGTGACCTTTGTTCCGCGAGCACGCATAGCTGTAAATGCTTCGTGACCTGGTGTGTCGATGAATGTAATCGCACGCTCAATTCCATCATGCATGTGGTGGATTTGGTATGCACCGATGTGCTGAGTAATTCCGCCTGCTTCAGACTTAATAACTTCAGTGCTTCTGATGCTATCCAAGAGACGTGTTTTACCATGGTCAACGTGACCCATAACGGTAACAATTGGTGAGCGAACAACGAGGTCTTCTTCGTCAAGATTCTCTAACTCTGCGGCGAGATTGATGTCGAACTCTTGAAGGAGTTCACGATCTTCATCTTCTGGGCTAACTATTTCAATAACGTAGCCCATCTCACCACCGAGAATCGCAAATGTATCTTCATCTACAGATTGAGTAGCGGTGACCATTTCGCCTAAATGGAAGAGCGCAGATACAAGAGATGATGCTTCTGCATTGATCTTTTCTGCAAAATCCATAAGCGATGCTCCGCGACGCAAGCGAATAACAGTCTTTCCATCACCGCGAGGGACTACTGCGCCACCAAGACTTGGTGCTGCCATGCTGTCGAACTCTTCACGTAGAGCTTTCTTGCTCTTGTGGGCTTTACGACTCTTACCTGTTTGCTTTCCGAATGCACCTGCGGCTCCACCACGTTGGTGACGTGCAGGGCCTTTACCAAATGTTTGACCTCCGGCAGGAGCTGCGCCTGGAGTTCCGGTGCCGGGTGTACCTGGACGATAAGGAGAGTTTCCACCTGGACGTGCTGAACCTGTTGAACCACCTGGACCTGTTGAACCTGTTGACGGACGAGATCCTGGTGCTCCAGTTGGACCGCGTTGTGCAAAACCTGGACGACTTGCCCCTGGACGTGCACCAGACATTGGTGGACGAGCCGCTGGAGGACGCTCACCAGGATGGAGTGGACGACGAGCAGGTGGACGAGGAATTGCTCCACCAACTGTTGAGGAGAATGGATTATTTCCAGCACGTGGTGGTCGTGGCATTGCAGAGAATGGATTTGCTGCTGGAGGCGCGGCAGGTGTTGCTGCCGGTGGCGTTGGCGGTGGCGTTGGCGCATCGCTTTCTTGGAGAGCAGGCGCTGGATTCACAACTGCGGCTTCGCGACTTATTTTTTCAATCTGGGATCGAGTTCCTTCATCGAGAGAGGCAATAGCTGCTTCGATCTCTTCAGGTGTTGGTGTTGGCTTTGCAGCGCTCTTCTTTGCTGCAGCTTTTTTCACAGGTTTTGGAGCAGCTTCAACAGCCTTCATCTCCGGGAACTTTTCCATCAACTTGCGCACGACGGGTGCTTCAACAGTTGAGGATGCTGAGCGAACGAATTCGCCTACTTCTTGCAATTTAGCGAGCAACTCTTTGCTCTCTAAACCTAACTCTTTCGCTAATTCATAAACGCGAACTTTAGCCACGGTTGCCTTTTCCTTCTTTTAGGAGGCCCCCGGAAAGTTCAGGAGCCTAAATCAATGCCTTACTCATGAGCGTGCGGCGCTCATGATTGTGTGTTTGCCTTTGCAAGCATTTATTGCTCCTTATGGTGGTTGAGATAGTTCTCAAGTACTTCAACTTTCACATCCAGCGAACTTTTGAAGGCCCGATTAAATGCTCTGCGTTGCAGTGATACTTCAAAACACTTTTGATGCATCCATGCGCCGCGCCCTGGTTTGTCGTGATTGGGATCAGGATGAACCTGGTCATTAATCAAAACGAGCCGAAGCAAGTCGTTCCAATTCTCCCGTTTGCGACAAGCTATACAACTCCGGATTGGAAATCTCAATCAGGGGCCTTTCAGATTGTCGTAACGTGTGACTTGGAAAGCTAACCTTACCGGTTTCTAGCCTTCGGCCGGTAATTCGCTCTCGGGCTGAGCGTGGAGATCCTCGCCTTCGGCCACTGCAGGCTTTGGCTTCTCGATGCGTTCCACAGGATTATCAGGGNGGATATCAATGCGGCAGCCGGTGAGGCGAGCGGCAAGGCGAGCGTTCTGCCCATCTTTTCCAATGGCAAGGGAGAGTTGAAAATCGGGAACGATGACTTTGATGGAATTTGGATCGTTATTTACTGAAATTGCACTCGTGACGCGAGCGGGCGCAAGCGCATTTGCAACATATGTTGCCGGATCTTCTGACCAATCGACGATATCAATCTTCTCTCCAAAGAGTTCATCACTGACCGCTCGAGAACGAGCTCCACTCGGCCCGATAAGGGCACCCTTTGGACTCACACCTGCTCGATGTGTTCGCACAGAAATCTTGGATCGTTGGCCTGGTTCTCGAGAAACTCCCATTACCTCAACAACTCTGTCATTAATTTCTGGAACTTCAAGAGCGAAGAGAGCGCGAACAAGTTGTGGATGCGTACGCGAAAGAGNGATCTCAGGTCCGCGTAATCCTTTTTCAACCTTCACAACAAATGCTTTGATGCGATCGCCGTGTTTAAAGACTTCGCCTTTTACTTGTTCTGTGGGAGGAATTTTTCCTTCAGTTCGACCGCCGAGATAAACATAAATAACACTTTCGTCGCGACCTTGCTGAACTTCACCCGAAATAATGTCTCCCACCGATGCAGAGAATTCTTGAATTACGGCATTATCTGCTTCTTCACGCATTTTTTCTTTCAGAGATTTGCGAGCTACAGATTCAGCAATTGCATCAAAACCTTCAGGGCAATCTGGGACCGCTTCTTTCCACAATCCTTCTTCATCATAAATCGGAACGTTAATGACAAATTCGCCACTTAAGCGGTTGTAGTTACAACGTGCTTTTTGCTTTGCTTCTGGGTGTTCGGCATATGCCTCGGCAACTCTATTTTCAACATAGTTGATGAGTTGCTCGATGGGAATCTTTCGAGCTTCAGCAAGAGCTACAAGTCCTTGGAAATCAACAGCCATTATTCAGCTGCCTTAAAATCAACTTGAACAATTGCTTTTTTGATATCGGCGTATGAAAGAGAATTTTCATCGATGAGAACAGAACTCTCTGTTGCTTCGCCTATGCGTCCTTCAGTCACCGTTCCATCCAGCATTGTTGCTTTGATGAGGCGTCCATGATTTTTACGCCAATGGCGAGCAAGTGTGAGTGGTCGATCGATTCCTGGTGAAGTCACTTCAAGAGTAAACGGAGTTGCACCCATTTCAGGAAGTGCTTCGACAATCTCAGAGATATTGCGAGAAACTTCAGTCACTTGATCAAGATTGAGGCCAGTTTCGCCATCAACAATCACGGTAAGCAGGCTCTTCTTTCCCGCACGGACAAGGGTCACATCTTCAAGAAATGCACCGGAAGATTCAATAGTTGGGGTAATCGCCTCAGCGATACGGTCGCGAACATTCATGGACAACACCCACCTATATTTAATTGTTAGTTATAAGAACAACCCAATCATAACCCACCTTTGCAATTAACAAAAATGTTACGGACAGGAAGACTTTTCGCACCAAAGGCGAGCCGCCTTTTATAGCCATCCGTGTCCCCAAAAGCGCTCCACTGACATTCGCTACAGCAAGAATCAATCCAACATGCCACCAGATGTGACCCGTTAATTGAAAGGAAATAATCGCAGCAACATTTGTCGACCAATTTACAAGCTTTGCGGTGGCCGATGCCTTGAGAAATGCATACCCAACAACACCTACCAAGATGAAGAGAAGAAAAGTGCCTGTACCTGGGCCGAAAATCCCATCATAAAAACCAATCAAGAGCCCGCACGTTCCCACAATCCAGTGACGGGTACGTGGCGTAAACTTAAGATTCTCCTCCATGCCCAACTCTGGTTTAAACCAGGTATAGAGGGCGACAAGAATAAGAAGGAGGAGAATAAAAGGTCGAAAGAAATTCTTTGGAACAGATGCAGCCAGTCGAGCACCTGACATGGAACCAATAAATGCAGGCAAGGCCATATAGAGTGCTATACGAAGATCTGGCTTTACTTTCTTGAAGTAGTTATATGTTGCCGTTGTTGTCCCAAAGACAGCAGGAATCTTATTTGTGCCAAGAATCATTGGAAGCGGCTTATCGGAGATTCCAATCAAAAGAGCGGGAAGTTGCACCAANCCCCCACCNCCAGCCATTGCATCAACAAATCCAGCGAACCCCGAAGCAATTGCTAGGAAGATCCAGGTCGATAAGGACATTAGGAAGAAGTTACTACTTTACGAATCTCCGCTGCAGCACCATCGAGTGAAATCTCTGCTTTCTCTCCGCTACGACGATTGCGGAGCTCTACTTTTCCTTCCGCAAGAGCCTTTCCGACAATAACAATAAATGGATTGCCGATCAGCTCAGCATCTTTGAACTTCACACCAGGACTTGCATCGCGGCGATCATCTAACATCACACGTATTCCTTGCGCTTCAAGTTCGAGTGCAAGTTTGTCGGCAGTATCAAATGGAAGGTCATCTTTTCCGGTTGCAACAATATGCACATCAGCAGGCGCAACTTCACGAGGCCAAATCAAACCAATCTCATCATGGCTTTGTTCGGCAATAGCTGCAACGGCGCGAGAAACTCCCNCTCCGTAGGAACCCATGGTGACAACCCGAGACTTTCCATCTTTATCAAGAACTGTGAGGTCAAGAGCTTCTGCGTATTTACGGCCGAGTTGGAATATATGCCCGATTTCAATAGCGCGATCAATAACAACAGGCGTTGCGCACTCTGGACAAAGGTCTCCAGCTTTTACTTCTGCCGCTTCAATAAATCCGTCAACCTCAAAATCGCGTCCATGAGTTACATAAAGAACGTGCTTGTCGCGAATATTTGCACCAGTGACCCAATGTGAGCCTTTTACGATACGAGGATCGGCATAGACAGTAATCCCCTGCTTCTTTGCATCTTGGGGACCAACATAACCCTTAACAAGTCCAGGGAACTTAATAAAATCTTGATCTTCAAAGAGGCGAAGTTCTTCAACTCCAGCGAGGTTTGCCTCAACTCTCTTGAGGTCGACTTCACGATCGCCTGGCACCAAGATTGAAATCGCTTTTCCGTCAGCCATCAAGAGAACATTCTTTAATGTATCGCTCGCCTTAAATCCTCCACCGTGTTTCTCATTGAGGAGGGCGACAAGTGAATCAATTGTTGGGGNATTTGGGGAATCGAAAACTTCCATTGCAGGAGGAAGATCGCCTGCATATTCAGAGACGCGAGTTTTCATTGCTTCAACATTTGCTGCGTACCCACACTTATTGCAGAGAACATAGGTATCTTCCCCGGTCTCGCATGGAGCAAGAAATTCTTCTGAACGTGATCCGCCCATTGCGCCAGATACCGCTGAAACGATGTTGTACTTCAAGCCAAGGCGATCAAAGAGTGAGATATACGCCTTACGGTGTTTTTCGTAGGAAGCTGCGAGACCTTCGTCATCGATATCAAAGGAGTATGAATCCTTCATCACAAATTCGCGTCCACGAATGATTCCGCTCCGAGGACGTGCTTCATCTCGATACTTTGTTTGAATTTGATAGATTGAAATTGGGAGGTCTTTATAGGATGCAAATTCACCCTTAATCATCAAGGTAAACATCTCTTCGTGGGTTGGGCCCAGGAGCATGTCATTTCCGCGACGATCTTTTAGGCGAAAGAGNGATTGTCCATATTCATCCCAGCGATTCGTGCGCTCGTATGGTTCACGTGGAAGCAAAGCAGGAAAATGAACTTCTTGAAAACCCGCTGCATCCATCTCTTCACGAACAACTCTTTCGATATTTCTGAAAGTGATATATCCGAGTGGAAGCCATGAATAAATGCCAGCAGCGATACGGCGAACATATCCAGCGCGAACAAGAAGTCTATGTGAAGCAACTTCTGCATCAGCAGGGTCATCACGAAGGGTTCTGAGTAAAAGTGTGGACATGCGCAACATGTGAGAACCTTACTTGACGGTGACGGTTGGCTCGCCCGATGAAACCCCAGCTGCTTCCATCTCTTCAGCGATACGCATTGCTTCTTCGATGAGAGTCTCCACAATTTGAGATTCAGGAACGGTTTTGATGACCTCTCCCTTTACAAATATTTGTCCTTTTCCGTTTCCAGATGCAACACCAAGATCTGCTTCACGGGCTTCACCAGGTCCGTTTACAACACAACCCATAACCGCGACGCGAAGTGGGACAGTCATACCTTGAAGACCAGCTTGAACACTTTCCGCGAGTGTATAGACATCTACTTGTGCACGTCCGCATGATGGGCAAGAGACGATTTCAAGTTTACGTTGGCGAAGATTGAGTGATTCAAGAATTGAGATTCCAACTTTGACCTCCTCCACTGGTGGAGCAGAGAGCGAAACACGAATTGTGTCGCCAATNCCCTCGGAGAGAAGAATTCCAAAAGCTGTGGCAGATTTAATTGTTCCCTGGAATATAGGACCGGCTTCTGTGACACCAAGATGCAATGGATAATCGCACTTTGCTGCAAGAAGACGATACGCCTTAACCATTGTTACGGGGTCATGGTGCTTTACTGAAATTTTAATATCGGAGAAGCCATGTTCTTCAAAGAGGGATGCTTCCCACAAAGCTGATTCTGCAAGAGCTTCAGGGGTAGCTTTTCCATATTTTGCTAGAAGACGAGGATCAAGAGATCCGGCATTTACGCCAATACGAATCGGGATACCTGCATCACCAGCGGCCTTTGCAACTTCCTTTACCTTGTCATCAAATTGTTTGATGTTTCCTGGATTTACGCGAACAGCAGCACAACCGGCATCAATTGCCGCAAATATATATTTTGGCTGAAAGTGGATATCTGCGATAACTGGAATCTGTGACTTTTTTGCAATCTGCGCCAACGCATCGGCATCGTCTTGGCTTGGGACTGCAACGCGAACAATCTGACAACCTGATGCAGTGAGTTCTGCAATCTGCTGCAAAGTTGAGTTGACGTCGGCAGTCAAAGTCGTGCACATGGATTGCACGCTCACCGGTGCATCTCCTCCAACAAGAACATTTCCGACCTTGAGTTGCTTGCTCTTGCGACGTGGGGCAAGAGTAGGAAGAGGTGCAGCTGGCATTCCGAGATTGACCATGGGAATACCTTACAAGTTGAAGTGGACCGGATTGAAAATATCGGCTGCCAAGAGCAGTAAAGAGAGAGCGGCGAGGAAGAGGAAGACCACAAGGGTCAGTGGCGTGAGCGATTCCACATCGATTGGGCGTGGGTTCGGGCGACGGCGAATTCTGGCAAGGGNGTTACGAAGCCCATCAATTGCTGCAATCGCCATATGTCCGCCATCGAGCGGAAGAAGTGGAAGCAGATTGAAAATTCCCACGAAGATATTGAGGCTTGCAATAATGAGGAGGAAAGTACCGATTCGCTCATTCCAGGCAAGAGAAGAATTCCCCGCTGTTTGAGCAGATGCCTCAGCAACGCCAATAACACCAACAAGGCCGGCTGGATCGCGCTTCTCACCACCAAATGTTTGGCGTACGAGNGCAGGAACTTTTGCTGGAAGCTGGGCTAGCGAGGAGATACTTCCGGTAAAGAGTTGCTTTGAGAGTGAGGCCGCGTGCGAGACCGACGTTGTGAATGGTGAACGCGCCATTCCCAATTTGTTGATAACTCCAATCATTCCAATGATCTTTCCATTGAGCTTGTATGGAGTCGAAGTAATCGCAAGATCGAGAGNGTGATCGCCTCTTTGGATGGAGAAAATATTTGTTTTTCCTGGTGAATTTCGAACAACGTTTATGTCGTTATTCCAGTCTTTTATGGGATAGCCATTTATTGCGATGAATTTATCCCCCGGCAAGATTCCAGCAGATTGTGCAGGTGATGGATTCAGCGATGGCGAGCATGCCTTTGATGTAGAACTTATGCAAGGAACAACCTGATCGACAGTCGAGGTCAGAGCAACGGTACCTACTCCAAAAAAGATTGTGAAAATAAGCAGGAATCCAAGAACAAAATGTAGAAATGAACCCGCACCAAGAACTATGAGTCGTTTTGGCGCAGAGGCTTTGTAGAAAGCACGAGGTGAATCCTGCTCTGAGATCTCTTCATTGACCGACATGCCAACGATTCGACAATAGCCGCCAGCAGGAATCGCCTTTATTCCAAATTCTGTTTCCCCGCGCTTTGTCGACCAGAGACGCTTTCCAAATCCCAAGAAAAATTCGGTGACCTTCATGCCGAAGTGCTTTGCAGTCAAGTAGTGGCCAGCTTCGTGAATCATGACCGAGGTCAAGAGAGCAACGACAAATGCAAGAATTCCAACCAAACCCATCACAGTGAAATATCCTCTTTCTTACCCGAGAATTCGGAGTAGTGACGGGCATTCTGCTTGCTCGCGCTGACAAGACTTAGACCAATTCTCTGAAAAAGTTCAGACCAGGTTCCTGTGAGCGCATTCATAGACATTCCACCATTCTCTCCTAAAACTGCGTTAATCGCACTTTCAGTCAGTAGTTACACTTGTGCCATGACGATACAGACNCCTCTCCCAGCGCTTGCTCAAGAGCGCCGCGTTGTAACTTCCATCCCAGGGCCAAAGTCCCAGGAGCTTCTTGCCCGTCGCGCAGCCGCTACTTCAGCTGGACTCGGTCTGACATTCCCTGTTGTGATTGAACGTACACAAGGTGCAATCCTTCAGGATGTTGATGGAAATTCACTTATTGATTTTGGTTCAGGTATCGGCGTAACAAATGTCGGAAACTCCAATGACCGCGTTGTACAAGCAGTCATTGATCAGGCACAAATGATTACTCACACCTGTTTCACCGTCGCTCCTTACCGCGGATATATCGAGGTCTGCGAAGAGCTCAACAAACTCNCTCCTGGAACGCACGCTAAGAAATCTTTGCTCGTTAACTCAGGCGCTGAAGCGGTTGAAAATGCCGTCAAGATTGCTCGCTATTTCACAAAGCGCCCAGCGGTCGTCGTTTTTGAGCATGCATATCACGGTCGCACAAACCTCACGATGTCGCTCACTGCAAAGAACATGCCTTACAAGGATGGCTTTGGACCATTTGCCGGAGAAGTTTTCCGCATGCCGATGCCCTACCCATATCGTGCGATTTCAAATCCAGCGACTCTTGCCCAAGATTCTTTAGAAGAGATCACTCATCGAATTGAAAAAGAAATTGGCACGCATAACGTTGCCGCAATCTTGATTGAGCCAATTCAAGGTGAAGGTGGATTTATCGTCCCACCAAAGGGATTCTTGCCTGGTCTTTCTGAATTCGCTACAAAACATGGAATTGTATTTATTGCCGATGAAGTTCAATCTGGATTCTGCCGCACGGGAGATTGGTTTGCGGTAAACGATGAGAATGTCATTCCAGATATGGTTGTAACGGCAAAGGGAATTGCCGGCGGTCTTCCGCTTGCTGGTGTCACAGGTCGTGCTGACATTATGGATGCTGTTCACATTTCAGGCCTTGGCGGCACATATGGCGGAAACCCTGTCGCCTGTGCGGCCGCTCTTGCTGCAATCGGGTTTATGAAAGAAGAAAAGCTTGTAGATCGCGCAAAGCACATCGGGCAAATATTGGGAGACTCTCTTCGCGCACTCCAGGCAAAATATCCAGTTATCGGTGAAGTCCGTGGTCGCGGCGCGATGTTAGCAATTGAGCTCGTAAAAGCTGGAACAAAAGAACCAAATACTCAAGCAATGCAGGATGTTGTGAAATATTGCCAGAGCAAAGGTGTTTTGATTCTGACTGCAGGAACATATGTCAATGTCATTCGATTCTTGCCACCACTTGTAATGACAGATGAACTTCTTAAAGATGCTATCGGCGTTCTTGAAGAAGCATTTGCCTCGCTAAAGTAATTATTAGCGGTCAAGTAAATTTCGAGTTGGCTGATACGTTCCACCGCTCTTGCGAACGGTGATGGCACTGAGCGCTTCTAAAATAACGCGGTTTGCCAAGAGTGCGGTGATATCACTGCTGTCATAAGCAGGTGCAACTTCTACAATATCGATGCCAACGATCGGTAGTTCGATACAAATGCGGCGAACTGCTTCAAGAAGTTCTCTGCTCGTCATTCCACCAGGCTCGGGAGTCCCTGTGCCGGGCGCCATCCCTGGATCCACAACATCAATATCAACAGAGAGAAAAACGCCATCACATTCATGTGTGAGAATTCCAAAGGACTCATCGAGAACTTCTTTCATTCCACGATGATGAATTTCAGTCATTTCATAGGAGCGCATACCTTGATCGCGCATCCACTTTAAAGTTGCATCTTCTGGCCAATATCCACGTAGTCCAAGCTGAAGAAATCGATCTCCACGGACAGCGCCAGAATCAATCAATCGGCGCATGGGCGTTCCATGTCCGACAAGTGCACCAAATTGATCAGCGCCAGTATCTGCATGCGCGTCAAAGTGAATTATGGAAATTTTGCCCATTCCGCGGTGGTGAGCTATTCCTGCAACATCAGCTGATGCAATCGAATGGTCCCCGCCAAGAACAACAGGAATTGCTCCTGCTCGTGAGATTTTCTCTGTTGCAGCTTCAAGTAATGAAAGAGATGCGACGAGGTCTCCCCCATTCATTAAGAGATCGCCAGCATCAAAAATTTTAAGATCCTTGAGTGGGTCTACGCGGAATGTCAGGTGGGGGCGCTCGCCATCATGGGGAAGGTAATCCGCTCCGCGAATAGCTTGTGGTCCCATCTTTGCTCCGGAGCGATGAGATGTTCCGCTATCGATAGGTGCACCAACAATGATGACGTCGGCACCTTTATATGTTTCAGGATTATCCAGATCGCAGGCGGGNATGCCAAGAAATGTGAAATTGGGACCGTACATGTTCCCGATGTTTGCCATTACTTTCCTACTTTTACTTTCTTACCAACAATTTGTCCGGCAACAACAATAAGAAGAGCAAGGAAAAACATCGCCGAGCCAATGACATTTGCTTGAGCAGGTAATCCGCGCTCAGCGTGCGTATAGACGTAGAGAGGGAATGTGATTGTGGTTCCCGAATTGAAGTTTGTGATGATGAAATCATCAAAGCTCAAGCTAAATGCAAGGAGGGCTGCTCCGGCGATTCCGGGAGCAACGAGNGGAAATGTGATGCGGCGAAAAGTCTCTTTTTCATCAGCATAGAGATCCATGGCAGCCTGCTCAAGACGTGGATCCAATGAAGCGATACGCGCCTTTACCGTCACGACAACAAAAGAAATACAGAACATCACGTGAGCAATAACGATGGTCCAAAAACCCAGGTTCATTCCAAGATTGAGAAAAATCGTAAGAAGGGATGCACCAAGCACCAATTCTGGTGAAGCCATGGGCAAAAAGATCAGTGTATTTGTCACTGCACGGCCTCGAAATGCATAGCGACCAAGAGCAAAGGCAATAAGCGTTCCAAGAATTGTTGCAATAAAAGTGGCAAGAAGCCCAATCTTTATGGAATTACCAAGTGCAGGGCAGACATCCAATNCCCCGCAAGGCTGCTTCCAGTTGTTGAGTGTAAATCCACGCCACACGAGGTTGGATTTGATGTAATCATTGAAGGAGAATGCAAATGTGTACGCAACCGGGACAAAGAGATAGCCAAATCCCAAGACCATATAAATGCGAATGAGGTTGCGCGAAAACCACCGCGAAAGAGTCTTCATACCAACTCCTCTGTTCCGGCTTTTCGAATATAAATCATGACAAGAATGGAGATGCCGATCATCAAGATAAATGAGAGAGCCGCAGCGGTTGGATAATCCTGAGTATTGAGGAACTGTGCGTTGATGACGTTTCCAATCATCTTTGTGTTTGGATTTCCCAAGATTTCAGCATTGACGTAGTCACCGGCTGCTGGAATAAATGTCAGAAGAGTTCCTGCAACAACACCGGGCATAGAGAGCGGAACTGTCACTTTGCGAAAAGTGGTGAATGCATTGGAATAGAGATCCCCCGAAGCCTCAAGAACGCGAGGATCGATACGCTCCAAACTTCCATAAAGAGGAAGTGTCATGAAGGGCAGGAAGTTGTAGGCAAGTCCAACAATGACGGCTGGAGCTGTTGCTGTCAGGTGGGGTTGTGGGTGTCACGATATGGAGATCGAGCAAGAAACGGAAAAGTGGTCCTTCTTGACCGAGGATTTGCTTCCACGCAATGGTGCGAAGAATAAAAGAACAGAAGAATGGAGCGACAACAAGTACTAAGAGGATGTTCTTATATTTTCCAGATTTGAATGCGATTCCATATGCAAGTGGATAGGCAATCGCAAGAGCCAAAAGCGTTGCACACGTTGCATAGAGAAATGATCGACCAAATTGACCGCTTGCACCAACTAAAGAATCCCAATAATTTGCCCAGCGATATGTCTGAACAAATTCGCCAATTCCGGCACCAGGAGTTTTTGTTGCGGTGCTAATCAAAGTGATGATTGGTGCGACAAAGAAAAGGGCGAGCCATAGCAAGCCCGGAGCGAGCAGAAGATACGGTACGAGTGATTTCTTCTTCAGTTCAGAAGTAGTTGAACCAGATGAGCGAACAACCGCAGCCATCGTTACTCTTCCTCTGGATTTACTTCAGAACCAGCTGTTGCATCCTGTGCCCCGTCGAGAGCAAAGGAGAATGCAGGCTCCCACGAAAGTGTGACTTCATCGCCCTTATCGAGTGGCGGAATCCCATCATCATTTTGTTCGAAAACCATGATCTCTTGCTTCCACGGCATCTCAACTTGGTATTGAGTCGATACGCCGATGTAGGAAACATCCACAATGTGGCCGCCTGTAAATACATTTCCTGGACGGTGGTTATTTTCTGTATCAATGCGAAGTTTTTCAGGGCGAATCGCGTAAAGAACTGAATTGGACTTTGAGTGTGTGCGACTCTTGAGAACCTTTGCCTTTTGACCAAAGAGATCCACAACATGGTAATCCCCATCGGAATCAACGATTGTGCCTTGAATCAAATTAGATTGACCGAGAAAGTTTGCAACAAAAGCAGTCTTTGGATTGTCGTAAAGCTCTGCAGGTGAACCCATTTGCTCAATACGGCCTTCATTCATCACGGCGATGGTGTCAGCCATTGTCATAGCCTCTTCCTGGTCGTGAGTGACGTGAACAAATGTCAGACCTACTTCGGTTTGAATCCACTTGAGCTCAATCTGCATTTGGCGACGAAGTTTGAGATCGAGTGCGCCAAGAGGCTCATCGAGAAGGAGTAGTGCTGGACGATTCACAATTGCGCGAGCAACAGCGATTCGTTGCTGTTGGCCACCAGAAAGTTGGGTTGGCTTACGATCAGCTAGGTGTGGAAGCTCCACCAGATTCAGAACTTTATCGACCTGCTCTTTTACATCTTTTATNCCTCGGCGACGAAGTCCAAATGCAATATTTTCAAATATTGTCAGGTGAGGAAAGAGAGCGTAGTTCTGGAAAACAGTATTCACTGGGCGCTGGTAAGGACGCTTATTTGTAATATCTGTTGAGCCAATAGAAATCTTGCCTGAAGTTGGATCTTCCAGGCCGGCAATCATCCGTAAGGTTGTAGTTTTTCCACAACCCGATGGCCCGAGGAGGGCGAAGAATGATCCCTCAGGAATCGTCAGCGTAAGATCGTCAACAGCTTTAAAATCACCAAAACTTTTTGTGATGTTTGTGAGCTTGAGATCTCCCTTGGCAGAAGTTGAGGCGTCAGCCATCAACCGTTACCAATTGCCTTCTGGAATGACTTTGCATATTTTGCAGTATCAGCAGGATTGAGTTCGCGGAATACCTTCAGGTTCTTCCACATTGCATCCGTTGGGAAGATCAAAGGATTGCTGACCTGCTTTGGGTTGATTTTAGCCATCGCTTCTTGTGCACCATTTACTGGGCATACATACGTGATGTAGTTAGCAACTTGAGCAGCAACCTTTGGATCATAGTAATAATTGATGAGGGCTTCAGCAGATGCCTTATTTGGCGATGTTGATGCAATCATGAGGTTATCGGTTGAGAATGTTCCACCTGATTCTGGAACAGCAAAACCAAAGCGATTTCCATTTTGAAGGTTGAGCTGATTGATATCACCAGACCATCCAATGACAGCGATTGCATCGCCGCTGATGAGGTCCTCTGCGTAGCTTTGGCCCTTTACTTGACGGATGTATCCATCTTTAATCTTCTTTTGTAGGAAATCCACTGCCTTTTGGAATTGGGCATCTGTGAATGGCTTAGAAACATCCACACCTTGCCACAACATGATCAAACCAATGGTGTCGCGCATTTCAGAGAGAACTTCAATGCGGCCCTTATTTGCAGGAGCAAAGAGATCATCAAGAGTCTTGAGTCCTTTTGGAAGTGCGCTCTTGCTCCATGCGATTCCAGCAATGATGCCAGCCCATGGGAGTGAGTAATGGCGACCTGGATCGAATGGACGATTTGCAAGAGAAGCAGTTACATTCTTTTTATTTGGAATAGCTGCATCGTCAAACTTCTGAACGTAACCGCTTGCAACCCATTGCGCGGCTTTCCACTCAGTCATGGTGACGATGTCATAACCAATATCTTTTTTGAGGCGAAGTTGTGGCGCAACCTTCGCAGTAAATGTGTCGTTGTCATCGATAGCTTCTTGATATGTCGCCTTAATACCGGTCAACTTTTGGAATGCTTCGAGAGTTGGATATTTCTTTGTCTTATTATCAAAATCCAGATACAGACCCCAGTTCGCCCAGCGAACGGTCTTACCTGCTGCTTGTGCGAAATCTGCACCTTCGGCACCAATCATTGTGGCAGCTGCTGCTCCACCTGCGCCGGCTAACAGTGCTCTACGTGAGAGGAAAGCCTTTGAAGCACTCATAAGTTCTGTCATGAGTTCATTCTCGCCAGTTGTTCCTGGGGGAATTGAGCGGGTTGTCTTAGCCACTGATTGCGCCTCTCTATTGGGTTGATGCCTGTTCTTTGCAGGCAAATACTAGACCGAAAAGATTAAAAATTGCCTACAGATTCAAGTTCGTCATGACGTGCTTGATGCGTGTGTAATCCTCAAAGCCGTAATTTGAGAGGTCCTTGCCATATCCAGAGTGCTTAAAGCCTCCATGTGGCATTTCGGCAACGATAGGGATATGCGTATTAATCCAGACGCAGCCAAAGTCGAATGCCTTGGCCAGGCGCATTGCTCGACCATGGTTGCTGGTCCAGACGCTTGAAGCCAGGCCGTAGGCAACTCCATTTGCATAAGAAATAGCTTGAGCTTCGTCAGCGAATTTTTGAACCGTAATAACTGGCCCAAAGATTTCATTTTGAATCATCTCATCATCCTGCTTGAGATCGGCAATAACCGTTGGACTCCAGAAGTAACCGGCTCTCTCGACCTTGGTGCCACCAGCAACGATTGAGGCGTGCGATGGAGCGCGGTCAATAAATCCTTGGAGGCGTTCGAGCTGGCTGGCATTATTGACGGGGCCGTAAAGAACATCCTCCGTTGGCGCACCCGTTGCAATGTTTTCCTTCGCTTGTTTTGCAAGGAGGGAGACAAAATCATCATAAACGCTCGCCTCAACAAGAACACGAGTGGCTGCTGTGCAATCTTGTCCAGCATTAAAGTAGCCTGCAATCGCAATTGCTTCGGCAGCAGCCTCAAGATTTGCATCAGCAAAGACAACAACAGGTNCCTTTCCTCCAAGTTCCAGATGAACTTTCTTCAAATCGCTCGAAGCGCTCTTTGCAACTTCCATACCCGCGCGAACAGATCCGGTAATAGAAACCATTTGCGGAATCTTGTGCTCAACGAGCGCACGTCCAGTGTCGCGATCACCTGTAACGACATTGAATACTCCTGTTGGGAGAAATTCAGCCATCACTTCAGCCATCCATACAGTTGAAGCAGGGGTTGTATCACTGGGCTTGAGAACAACGGTATTTCCTGCAGCAATTGCCGGGGCCCACTTCCAGACAGCCATCATCATGGGATAGTTCCATGGAGTTACTTGTGCACAAACACCGATGGGTTCGCGACGAATAAAAGATGTCATGCCATGCATATATTCGCCTGCAGAACGACCTTCAAGATTTCGCGCAGCTCCTGCAAAGAAACGAATCTGATCAATCATCGGTGGAACTTCTTCTGAAGTTGTCAGCGCGATTGGCTTTCCAGTGTTCTCTGATTCAATAGAGATAATCTCATCTTGGCGAGCTTCAAATGCATCGGCAATCTTCAGAAGTGCACGTTGACGTTCTGACGGGGTTGAATCGCGCCATACCTCAAATGCCTTCGCAGCAGCGTTTACTGCTTGATCAACATCGGCCGCGTTTGAAACTGGGGCTGTTGTATACGGCTTGCCAGTGACTGGATTGATAATCTCACTTGTCTTGCCGCTGGAACTCTCTTGCTTTTTTCCGTCAACGAAATTGTGCAGGGTTTTCATGAGGGAGAGGTTATCTCGGCAGCCGCGAGTTGGCCACAGGCACCGTCAATTTCCCTGCCTCGTGTATCGCGAACAGTCACTGGGACCCCGTATGTTTCAAGTATTCGCACAAACTCGGCCTCATCTTGTGGGCGAGATGCGGTCCATTTAGAACCTGGGGTTGGGTTAAGAGGAATGAGATTGACGTGGGCATTGCGGTTCTTCAATAGGCGACCCAATAAATCTGAGCGCCAAGCTTGGTCGTTGATATCGCGGATAAGTGCGTATTCGATGGAATAGCGACGACCTGTCTTATCCGAATAGCTATCGGCAGCATCCAAAACTTCCTTTACCTTCCAGCGTGAATTGATGGGCACCAATGTGTCGCGCAATTCATCATCAGGTGTGTGAAGTGAGACAGCAAGGGTTACGGGGATTCCTTCATCACGCAGTTTTTCGATTCCATTCACAAGCCCTACTGTTGAAACCGTGACAGATCGTGCACCAATTCCAAGTCCATCTGGCTGCGGTGCGGTGATATTTCGAACTGTGCGCATCACGGCGTTGTAATTAGCCATTGGTTCGCCCATGCCCATGAAAACAACATTGGAGAGACGCGTCTCTCCCCCAGGAAGTTCACCTGATGCACAAATGCGCGCTGCGGCAACAACTTGGGCGGTGATTTCTCCGGCTGTGAGATTGCGAGTGAGGCCTCCTTGCCCTGTCGCACAGAAAGGACAATTCATTCCACAACCTGCTTGAGAAGAGATGCAGACAGTGGTGCGATCTGTGTAACGCATCAAAACGCTTTCGACAAGGACTCCATCATGCAATCGCCAGAGATCCTTGCGGGTCTTGCCATTATCGGCAGTAACGGTTCGCACCAGCGAAATCAATTTTGGAGTGAACTTTTCTGCAACCAAGGAACGTAGGTCCTTAGGAATATCAGTCCATGTTTCTGGATCATCGTTGTAATGAGAAAAGAAGTGGGTTGCAATTTGATTTGCTCTGAAGGCAGGTAAGCCAATCTCTTCAGCAAGGGCCTTGCGACCTTCCGAATCGAGATCGGCAAAATGCTTGGGTGGCTTTACCTTCTGTTTTGGTTCATCAAAGACTAATTTCAGCTCATCGCTCATAGTTATAGATTCCAATGTTTGATGAGTTCAAGAACAAACCAGACAGCCGGTGCTGTGAATAGAACTGAATCAATACGGTCGAGCACTCCACCATGACCGGGAAGAAGAGATCCCATATCTTTAATATTGAGGTCACGCTTGATAGCAGACTCAATCAGATCGCCAGCAGTTGCGGTTGCAACTCCCATTAATCCTATAAGCAGTCCAAGCCACCAATGTTTGTGGGCAACAAAATGAAAGATGAGAGATGCTCCAACTGTTGTTGCAACGAGTGAACCAATCAAACCTTCCCAAGTCTTCTTGGGAGAGATGTGAGGAGCCAGGCGATGGCGGCCAAAGAGGACACCAGAGATATATGCAAATGTGTCATTGCAGGCAACCAAGATAACAAGCATCAAAATACGAGCAGGTCCATCTTTATCGTGCGCTAGCAAGACAATAAAGCCGGCAAGAAATGGGATATAGAAAATTGCCAAACTTGCAGCAGATACTCGCTTAATAAAATCTGCAGGTGCAAGTGCAAGAAGGAATACAAAAAGATTTGGGATTGCAATAGCAACTGCCACAGAGAGGCCAGATACACGACCAAGATAAGCGGCAGAAATTACTCCAATGGATGCAATTTGTAGGAAATAATCAGGAATGATGATATTTGCGATTTTAAATCCATGATTAAGTTCGCGAATTGCAAGGATCACTGCAACAAGGACAAGCCCTGTGAAGAGAATCGGGTGAATTGCGAGTGTGCCGAATACAACCGCAAGAATTGCTACAGAAACGATGATAGAGGGCAGAAGTTTTCTTCCCGCCTTCTTATTAATAGCCTCGTTGAGAGAGTGAATATCATCCATAGTCGTAGAAGAGGTTAAACCTCGAGAAGCTCAGTTTCCTTATGCTTCAAAAGCTCGTCAATCTTTGTGACGTGGTCGCTCGTGACTTTTTCCAGATCCTTTTCAGAGCGGGCAACATCATCTTTACCGACATCGCCATCCTTCTCCATCTTTTCCATCGCTTCTTTGGCAGTTCGTCGGATATTGCGGATCGAGATACGGGAATCTTCAGCCTTTGTACGGGCCACCTTTATGTAATCCTTGCGACGCTCCTCTGTCAGCTGTGGGAAATTGACGCGGATAACNCCTCCATCAGTTTGGGGATTCACGCCCAAATCTGAATCACGAATTGCCTTTTCAATAAGAGTAATAGCGCCTTTATCGAATGGGCTTACGACGGCAAGACGGTTTTCTGGAACCTGGATAGAGGCAAGGGAGGCAAGCGGAGNGAAGGAGCCGTAATAATCAACCATGATCTTTGCAAACATTGTTGGGTGAGCACGCCCGGTACGGATTGCACCAAAGTCATCCTTCGCTACTTCAATAGCTTTTGCCATCTTTGCTGTGGCATCAGCGAGTAGTGCGTTTAGATCTGACATTTTTAGTGCTCCTTATATTCTTTACGTTTACTTAGACCCGGAAACAAGAGTTCCGATTGATTCACCCTTTACAGCGCGGGCAATATTTCCTTTATTTTTGAGATCGAAGATAACGATAGGAAGGTTATTTTCTCTGCAGAGACTAAATGCTGCAGCATCGGCGACAGCGAGGGATTTTGAAAGAACATCGTCATAGCTGACTGCATCATATTTTGTGGCCNCTGGATCCTTGCGGGGATCTGCGGTGTAGACGCCGTCGACTCCGCTTTTTGCGAGAAGAAGACATTCGGCGCCAATTTCAAGAGCACGTTGTGCTGCGACAGTATCGGTTGTGAAAAATGGCATTCCTGCTCCTGCACCGAAAATAACGACTCGACCCTTTTCAAGGTGACGTATTGAACGACGAGGAATATATGGTTCGGCAACTTGGCCCATAGTGATGGCGGTCTGCACTCGAGTATCAATTCCAGCTTTTTCAAGAAAATCTTGGAGGGCTAAACAGTTCATCACTGTTCCGAGCATTCCCATATAGTCTGCGCGCGCACGATCCATGCCGCGTTGTTGGAGCTCTGCTCCGCGGAAGTAATTTCCTCCGCCAACAACAATTGCTACTTGGGTTCCGCCTCGAACAACATCTGCAATTTGTGAGGCAATATCTTGGACAACATCGGGATCTACACCGATTCCTTTTTCTCCACCAAATACTTCTCCAGAAAGCTTAAGGAGCACTCTCTTGTAACCTTTGCGGGCCATGAGAAGTGCTCCTTTCGCTAACTGTTATAACTTCTAGTAGGCGAGATTACTGCCCAACCTTGAAACGGTGAAACGCCGACACAGCGGTCTTTGCCTCGTCGAGGATTTGTTGGACTGTCTTCTTCGCATCCTTGGCAAAAGCCTGCTCGAGAAGGCTAATTTCCTTCACAAAGCCAGTAACGCGACCTTCGACAATCTTGCTGAGAGAAGCTTCTGGCTTNCCCTCCGCACGAGCTGTCTCTTCAGCAATACGACGTTCTGCCTCAATGTGCTCAGCAGGAATATCTTCACGGCGAACAAATTGAGGAGCAAATGCTGCAATATGTTGTGCAACATCCTTTCCAGCCTCAACTGCATCTGCTGTGAGCTGTACCAAGACTCCCAATTGTGGTGGGAGATCAGGGTTTGTGCGGTGCAAATAAAGAGAAACTGGTGATCCCTCAAGAACTGCAATGCGGCGGATTTCAATCTTTTCGCCAAGCGTTGCATTTCCTTCATCAACGCGCTCTTGAACAGTCTGGCCACTTGGAAGCTTTGTAGCCAAGAATGCAGTCAGATCATTTGTTGAGGACGATGCGAGTTGGTTCAAAAGTTCTTGTGCAAGCTCTTGGAAGCGATCTCCCTTAGCTACAAAATCAGTTTCGCAGTTAAGTTCGAGCATTACTCCACGAGTGCCTTCTGCCTTTGCAATAACCAAACCATTTGATGTTGAGCGACCTTCGCGCTTTGTAACGCCCTTGAGTCCCTTAACGCGAATGATTTCAACAGCCTTATCGAAGTCGCCATCGGCTTCATCGAGTGCCTTCTTGCAATCAAGCATTCCTGCAGCGGTTTGTTCGCGCAGCTTCTTTACATCTTCAGCTGTGTAAGCCAATTCCAATTACTCCTTTGTTTCAGTAGCTGGTGCAACTGGTTCAGCTGCAGCGAGGATCTCTGAAGCAAGCTTGTCTGCATCAGTTGTTGGTGCCTTATCTGGGTTCGATGCAGCGTTTGCAGATCGAGCAGCAAGACCAGCAGCTGCAGCATCAGCAATAACGCGTGTAAGCAGACCGATTGAACGGATTGCATCATCGTTACCAGGAATCTTGAAATCAACTTCATCTGGATCGCAGTTTGTATCCAAGATTGCTACAACTGGAATTCCTAGCTTGTGTGCTTCCTGCACTGCTAGGTGTTCCTTCTTTGTGTCGACAACCCAAATTGCTGAAGGCAACTTAGTCATGTCGCGAATACCTTCGAGGTTCTTTGTGAGCTTCTCGCGCTCGCGGCGGAGTACGAGGAGTTCCTTCTTTGTGAGAACCTGATCGTTCTTCTCTTCGAGAAGTTCCAACTCCTTCAAACGCTGAATACGCTTGTAAACGGTTGGGAAGTTTGTGAGCATTCCACCAAGCCAACGCTCTGTAACGTAAGGCATGCCTACGCGAGCTGACTGTTCCTTGATAGGTGCATGTGCTTGCTTCTTGGTTCCAACGAAAAGTACGTGGCCACCCTTAGCAACTGTGTTCTTAATGAATTCGTAAGCACTATCGATGAGAGCAAGTGATTGCTGGATATCGATGATGTAGATGCCATTGCGCTCTGTGAAAATGTAGCGCTTCATCTTTGGATTCCAACGACGAGTCTGGTGTCCGAAGTGGACTCCGCTGTCGAGGAGTTCTCGCATTGTTACAACCGCCATGGCGGCACGCTCCTTTATTGCAGCTGCTCACGCAGATGCACTCGGTTAATGACCCAACAATTTGTTGAATCTCTAACGTCTTGTCACCGACCCAGTTTTTACATTTCTGCAAAGACCAGGACCGAAATGGCTACTTAATAAATTAAGTAAGACGTGTGAAGTCAGGAAAGTTGCCCTTCCTGCTGGGTCAATCCTATGAGAGCAGGGCGATTAGCCCAAATTACGCCCAATCACGCACGAGGATGGGCTTGCTCGTAGGCTTTCTGGAGTCTTTCAGGCGAGACATGTGTGTAAATCTGGGTCGTCGATAATGATGAGTGGCCCAAAATCTCTTGGACTGTGCGAAGGTCTGCCCCACCTTCCAACAGATGGGTCGCGGCTGTATGGCGCAATCCGTGTGGACCCATCGAAGATCCAATTGCAGCCATCGCGTCATAAACAGCGCCACGAGCGGTTCGTTGATCAATGCGCTTTCCTCGCGAACCGAGAAAAACTGCGCTGCCAGACTTTTCGTTTGCAAACTGTGGGCGAGCTATTTTTAGATAGTTTTGAAGTGCCTCCATGGCTGGAATTCCCAATGGAACAACTCGCTCTTTGTCGCCCTTTCCAATGACTCTTAACGTATTTCGCGATGTATCTATCGAAAGAATATCGAGCCCACATAATTCAGAGATACGGATGCCCGAAGCATAAAGAACTTCTACCATTGCAAGATTCCGTAGATTAACAGGCGTTGGCTCCTCGCCCGCTTTGAGTTGGAGGGCAGAAAGAACTATTTCGGTGTCGGCTATATCTAAGACTTCCGGAAGATGAGGCTGCGGTTTTGGAATCGCCAAAGCTGCGCCATAATCGGCAGAAATCCAATTATTGCTTGCTGCCCAATATGTAAATGCTCGCATTGAAACTATGCGACGAGCAAGTGTTGAACGGGTTGCGCCATTTGTTTGAAGTTCGGCCAACCACGAACGGATGTGTGAAAGATTAAGGTCTTTAAATTCGCCAACTTTCAGGGTTTCAAGGTGCTTCAAAAATGATTCAAGATCGCTGACGTAGCCGCGAATTGAGTTATCTGCCAAATTTCGAACAAGAGCTAAGTGCTCTTCATATTGTGCAATCAGCGGCGAGCCCATGAGAGAACTCTAGTGAATTATTCGGGCTTGCGACCTTGGCGCAACAAACCAAATGTCACAGCATCTTCAAGAGCCATCGCCGATGCAGCAATAACGTTTTCGTGAACACCGATCGTGCTCCACTCGCCCTCGCCATCGCTTGTTTCAACGAGAACACGTGTAACAGCGCCTGTACCCAAGCGACCTTCAAGAATACGAACTTTGTAATCTGTGAGTTCAAGCTTTGCTAATTCTGGATAGATTGTTTCAAGTCCGGAACGGATGGCCATATCAATTGCATTAACAGGACCATTTCCAGATCCTGATGCCTGTATTACTTCACCCTTTGCCTTGATGGTGACGGTTGCAGTCGAAGTTACAGCTGCTTCATCTCCGCCATGAACACTTGTTGTCCAATCATCAAGTTCAAAGAATTGTGGACGCTTTCCGTGAAGTTCTTCAAGCAGAAGAAGCTCGAATGAGGCATCAGCGGCTTCAAATGTAAATCCTCGAGATTCCATCTCTTTCACGCGAGCAACAACGCGAGTAACAACATCCTTATCGTCACCCAAATCGATACCGAGTTCTTGGGATTTCAATTCGATGGATGCACGTCCAGCCATATCTGAAACGAGCATGCGCATATCATTTCCAACAGATGCTGGATCCTCATGTTGGTAAAGGTTTGGATCGACTTTAATCGCTGATGCGTGAAGCCCTGCTTTATGAGCAAATGCAGAGACGCCGACATAGGGTTGGCGAGCACTTGGAGCAACATTTGTTACTTCAGCGACGGCGTGAGAGATTCGGAAGGATTCACGAAGAGAACCCTCGGGGAGGACAATTTTTTTCTTCTTTAATTCAAGGTTTGCGATAATTGAAACGAGATCAGCATTTCCCGTCCGCTCTCCGTACCCGTTGAGAGTTCCTTGTACATGGGTGACGCCAGCATCAACAGCTGCAAGTGAGTTCGCAATCGCACACCCGGTGTCATTGTGGCAATGAATACCAAGCCGAGCAGAGGAGCTCTGCAAAACATCATGAACAACTTGTTGTAACTCATCAGGCAACATTCCGCCGTTTGTATCGCAGAGTGCAGCCACATCCGCGCCCGCCTCCATTGCAACTCGAATAACTTCTAGGGCGTAATTGCGGTTGGACTTATAGCCATCAAAGAAGTGTTCTGCATCAAGAAAGACTCGCTGGCCATTGTGCTTGAGAAATTGGATTGAATCCTTAATCATTGCAAGGTTCTCATCAAGGTTTGTTTTGAGGGCAAGATCGACATGGCGATCATGGCTCTTTGCAACCAGAGTTACAACCGGGGCTCCGGAATCGGCAAGAGCTCTCAAAAGCAGGTCATCGGCTGCCTTAACATTTGGGCGACGTGTTGCTCCGAATGCAACAAATGTTGCATTTTTTAATTTTAATTCACTTTGAGCGCGCTTAAAGAATTCGGTGTCTTTTGGATTTGCTCCCGGCCATCCGCCTTCGATAAATCCAACACCCAGGTCATCGAGATGACGTGCAATAGCAAGCTTGTCGTGAACTGAAAGATTAAGACCTTCTTGCTGAGCGCCATCGCGAAGGGNGGTGTCATAAATATGGAATGCATCAGAAATTGTCATTATTTAACTCGCACATTCCAGCCGTGTGTATCTTCGATTGTTCCATGTTGGATACCAAGAAGGTGATTGCGAATTTCCATCGTGATTTTTCCTGGCTCGCCATCGCCTGTTNCCCAGGTTCCGGCAGCGCTCTTTGCTGCCCCGACCGGTGAAACAACAGCGGCAGTTCCACATGCAAAAATTTCTGTGATCTCTCCGGAGGCAACGCCATCGCGCCAATCATCTGTCGAAATCATTCCCTCTTCAACCTTGTAACCAAGATCCTGTGCAACGGTTAAAATTGAATCTCGAGTGATTCCGGCAAGAAGTGTGCCAGTAAGTTTTGGGGTAAAAATTGTTGCATCTTTGCCCTCTCCCTTTACGAAGTAAAGGTTCATTCCACCCATCTCTTCAACCCAACGATGCTCAATTGCATCAAGCCATACGACCTGGTCGCACCCTTCAGCTGCTGCCTGCTTCTGTGCAAGAAGTGAACCTGCATAATTTCCGCCGGTCTTTGCAGCGCCTGTTCCACCTTTTGCTGCGCGCACAAATTCAGTTGAAATCCAGACCGTCACCGCTTTGCTGGGATCGAAATATGCAGAAGCTGGGGTTGTGATGACAAGGAAAGTTGCATGGTTCGATGGGCGAACGCCAAGACCAATTTCTGTAGCAATCATAAATGGACGAATATAGAGAGACTCTCCTACGTTCTTTGGGACCCACTTGATATCTTGCTTCACGAGTGCAACGACAGCTTCAACAAAATCGTCCACTGGAATTTCAGGAAGTGCCATTCGAGATGCACTTCGATTAAAGCGTTCTGCATTTGCCGTTGGGCGAAAGAGGCTCACTCCCCCATCAGGTTGGGNGTAAGCCTTCATTCCTTCAAAAATTTCTTGTCCATAATGAAGAACAGAAGTTGCAGGGTCCAAGGAAAGCGGACCGTACGCCTTCAATTCTGCATCAGACCAACCCTGACCCTCGATCCATTCAGCAACCACCATATTGTCGGTGTAATACTTGCCGAAACCTCCAGCTGCAATCTTCTCTTCACGAGATGCATCGCTAGTGGGGTTTGAATTTGGATTGAGGATAATCTTCATGGTTACTTCAACGCCTCCGCTAGCGCAGTTCCAACTTCAGCAGTGGAGCGCTTTGTTGAACCACGATTCTCCAAATCCTTTGTGACTGCTGCAGCGATTTCTGCGGCAGCGTCATTGTGGCCTAGATGAGAGAGCATCATGCCGACAGAGGAAATTGTTGCAGTTGGGTCTGCAAGTTGTTTTCCAGCAATATCTGGTGCAGAACCGTGAATGGGTTCAAACATAGATGGGAATTTTCCTGTTGGGTTGATGTTTCCTGAGGCAGCAAGCCCAATACCACCGCTTATTGCAGCTGCAATATCAGTAATGATGTCTCCAAAAAGATTGTCTGTAACGACAACATCAAAACGGTGCGGTTGGGTGACAAAAAACATCGCTGCGGCATCAACATGGATGTAATCAGTTGTAATTGCAGGATATTCCGACGCAACCTCATTAAATGCTCGAGTCCACAAATTGCCGGCGCGGGTAAGCACATTGTTTTTGTGAACAAGAGTTACTTTTTTGCGAGGGCGATTCATGGCTGTCTCAAACGCATAGCGAATGGCTCGTTCAGCGCCACGACGCGTATTGATGCTCTCTTCGGTTGCAATCTCATTTTCAGTTCCGTAGGCGAGCACACCACCGGCACCAATGTATGGACCTTCAGTGCCCTCACGTACAACAACGAAATCAACTTCCCCTGGATTTGCAAGTGGTGACGAAACTCCAGGATAAAGGCGAGTTGGCCGAAGATTGATGTAATGATCAAAGGCAAAACGAAGCTTGAGAAGCAATCCACGCTCAAGGACTCCACTGGGAACCGTTGGATCGCCTACAGCGCCAAGCAAAATTACATCTGCTTTCGCAAGATCGGCCATGACTGAATCTGGAAGAGTTTCCCCTGTCTTGTGCCAATACTTTGCGCCAAGCTCGTATTCTGTTTTATCAAATTTAAGGCCGTGTTTAGCGGCCACAACATCCAGAACCTTAAGCCCTTCAGCGATTACTTCTGGTCCAATACCATCACCAGGAATTACCGCTAATTTGTATGACGACATTTAGGAAACCAGCCCAACTGCACGAACGAGAGTCGCTCCGGTCTCCTTGGAGATGGATGCAACAAGATCCGCAGATACCGAGCTGTCCACAGTGATAGCCATGAGAGCTTCTTTTCCATCATCGCTTCGAGCAACCTGCATTCCTGCAATGTTGAGACCAGCCTTACCAAGAATATTTCCGACAACTCCTACTACTCCAGGCTTATCGCCATATTGCAAGAATATGAGGTTTTCTGTTGGTGGAAGATCGAGGTCGAAACCATTTATAGCAATGATTTTTTCGACCATACGAATACCCATCAGAGTTCCATCGACGGTCACTGACTTTCCATCAGCAAATGCTGCGTGGAGAGAGATCATGCTGCGATAGAAAGGCGAATCAGATTGAGTGGTAACTGAAGCCGACATACCCTTTTCAGTTGCAAGTGCAGGGGTGTTTACATATGTAACAGATTCCGCACCCGCTCCTGCAAGCGCACCCTTAAGAGCGCTCGTTGCAAGGATTGATGAATCGTGCTCGGAGATATCTCCACGTACATTCACTGAAAGTGTGACAGGGGATTCACCTGCAATTGCCGTTGCAATCTGAGCCATTTTTTCAACAAGTGGAAGACTTGGGCGAATTGTTGGATGGATAGCTCCGCCCTTCACATTTACTGCATCTGGAACGAGTTCGCCTGCAAGTGCTTTGCGAACAGATACCGCTACAGCAATTCCTGCACGTTCCTGAGCTTCATCCGTTGATGCCCCAAGGTGCGGTGTTGCAACAACGTTGTCGAGTTCAAAAAGTGGTGAATCTGTGCAAGGTTCTGTGACATACACATCAAGCCCTGCGCCGGCAACGCGACCTTCTTTGAGTGCGTTATACAAAGCTGTTTCATCAAGGACTCCACCACGGGCAGCATTAACGATGCGAACAGTGGGTTTTACCTTTTTGAGAGCCTCTTCACCGATCAGGTTTGCAGTCTCTTTTGTCTTTGGAAGGTGAATTGTGATGAAGTCAGAGATACGCAGAAGTTCATCAAGTTCAACTAAACGGACATTGAGCTGTGCAGCACGCGCAGGTTGAAGGTATGGATCGTAGGCAACAACATCCATACCAAACGCTTGCATACGAGCAGCAACGAGCTGACCAATACGACCAAATCCCACAATTCCAAGAGTCTTCTCGAAAATTTCAGCACCGGTGTACTTCGAACGAGCCCACTTGCCATTTCGAAGTGCTGCATGCGCTGGTGATACATGGCGCGCGCTTGCTAGAAGAAGCGTAATCGCAAGTTCAGCAGCGCTAACAATGTTGGATGTAGGAGCATTGACAACCATGACACCCGCTGCAGTTGATGCAGGAATGTCAACGTTATCAAGGCCTACGCCGGCACGCGCAATGACCTTCAGGCCTTTTGCTGCCCCAATTGCCTCTTCATCCATCTGTGTTGCAGAACGAATGAGAACAGCATCTACTCCTGCTGCAAGTGCAGCGAGCAACTCTCCACGATCTGCGCCATTGCAGTGACGGACTTCAAAATCAGGACCAAGCGCCTCCAACGTGGCAGGGCTTAGTTCTTCAGCAATTAGAACAACAGGTTTAGCCACGCGCTGCGTTACCTTCCTGATAATCCTCGTTCTTATTGTTTCCGCGGACCCATGACATCATCTTGCGAAGTTCACGGCCAACAGACTCGATTGGGTGAGACTCTCCCTTTGCGCGAAGAGACTTAAATTCTGGTGCTCCAGCTTCTTGATCTTCAACAAAGCGCTTTGCAAATGCTCCATTTTGGATGTCAGCGAGAACTGCCTTCATATTTTCCTTTACACGTGGATCGATAACGCGTGGTCCTGAAACATAATCGCCAAATTCAGCTGTATCTGAGACTGACCAACGTTGCTTTGCAATTCCNCCTTCGTACATCAAGTCCACAATCAACTTCAATTCGTGGAGACATTCAAAGTAAGCAACTTCTGGCTGGTATCCAGCTTCAACGAGAGTTTCGAATCCGTACATGACAAGCTGTGAAGCTCCGCCGCACAGAACTGCTTGCTCTCCGAAAAGATCTGTTTCGCATTCTTCTGTGAAGGTTGTGAGGATTCCGCCTGCGCGAAGTCCGCCAATTGCCTTTGCATAAGAGAGTGTGAGTGGCCAAGCAGCACCAGTTGCATCTTGCTCAACAGCTACAAGTACAGGAACACCGCGACCTGCAGCATATTCACGACGAACAAGGTGTCCAGGACCCTTTGGTGCAACCATTGCAATATCAATATTTGCTTCTGGCTTGATGTAATCAAAGCGAATGTTAAATCCATGTCCAAAGAACAATGCAGCGCCAGCCTTGAGGTTTGGCTTGATTGATTCTGTGTAGATATGGCGCTGGACGTGATCAGGAGCAAGCAACATAACAACGTCTGCTTCCTTCACTGCATCTGCAACTGAGAGGACACGTAATCCTTCAGCTTCTGCCTTTGCGCGTGATGAAGATCCATCCTTGAGACCAATGCGAACATCAACACCGCTATCGCGAAGATTGAGTGCGTGAGCATGTCCTTGGGAACCGTAGCCAATGATGGCTACCTTCTTGGATTGGATGATTGAGAGGNCTGCATCCTCGTCATGATATTGAGTTGCCACTTATTTGCCTTTCCCTGGTTTAAGCCCGCGCTCCATTGCGACAAGACCTGATTGCACTAGTTCTTTTATGCCATATGGCTCAAGCACTCGCAAAAGANCCTGAATCTTTTCTGCATTACCCGTCGCTTCAATTGTGACTGCATCTTGTGCAACATCGACAACCTTTGCGCGGAATAGTTGGACAGTCTCAAGTACTTGAGAACGAGTTTCAGCTGTTGTGGTCACTTTGACGAGCAAAAGCTCACGCTGAACCGATGTGATGGGATCGAGTCGATCTGTATTGATGACATCTATCAACTTATCGAGCTGTGCGATAACTTGATCAAGGGCATGATCCTCAACATCAATAACGATTGTCATGCGAGAGATATTTGCATCCTCTGTAGGACCAACCGCAAGAGAATCAATGTTGTAACCTCGACGTGAAAAAAGTGAAGCAACGCGAGCAAGTACTCCGGGGCTATTTTCAACGAGAACTGAAAGTGTGTGAGTGGCCATTAGAGCTCCTGTGAATCCCAGACAGGCGCAAGTGAACGCGCAAGTGTGATTGAGTCATTAGATGTTCCAGCTGCAACCATTGGCCACACCATTGCATCGCGGTGGACGCTAAAGTCCACAACAACAGGTTGGTCATTAATTGACATTGCCTTTTCGATAACAGCATCAACTTCATCCCGACTCTCAGCGCGAAGTCCAACACAACCCATTGCTTCNCCAAGCTTGGCAAAGTCAGGAATGCGCTTTGAATGAAGATCGGTATTTGAATAACGTTCGTTGTAGAAGAGTGATTGCCATTGGCGAACCATTCCAAGACTTTCGTTATTAATGATTGCAATCTTTACGGGGATGCCGTTGAGAGCACATGTTGTGAGTTCCTGATTTGTCATCTGGAAACAACCATCTCCATCAATCGCCCAAACTGTGCGATCTGGTGCGCCAACTTTTGCACCCATTGCAGCAGGAACTGCATATCCCATCGTTCCCAAGCCGCCTGAATTCAACCAGCTGCGAGGGCGTTCGTATTTAACAAATTGTGATGCCCACATTTGGTGTTGGCCTACGCCGGCAACATAAATAGCTTCAGGACCTGCAATTAATCCAAGGCGCTCGATCACATATTGCGGGGAAAGTGAGCCATCAGAAGGGTGGTCGTAGCCCAAAGGATATATCTCACGCCATCCTTGTACTTGCTTTACCCAACCTCCGATATCAGGCTGGCCCTTTTTGAATTCAGCTTTAAGCACAGGAAGAAGTGCATCAATAGTGTTCTTCAAATCTCCGACGAGTGGAACGTCGACGCGACGAAGCTTGCCAATCTCGGCAGGATCAATGTCTGCATGAATTACTTTTGCATTAGGTGCAAATGTTGAAAGTTTGCCAGTAACACGATCATCAAAGCGCGCTCCAAGTGTGATGAGCAAATCTGCTTTTTGAAGTGCGGTAACAGCAGCTACTGTTCCGTGCATTCCTGGNATACCAAGATGTTGTGGGTGACTATCTGGGAATGCGCCAAGAGCCATCAAAGTGGTGACAACGGGTGCGCCAGTAAGTTCTGCAAGCTTCATTAATTCCTTACTTGCATTTGCCTTGATGATTCCACCACCAACATAAAGAACTGGCTGCTTAGATTCTGCAATCAATCGTGCGGCATCGCGAATGTCGTTCTCATTGGGATCAAGCTTTGGCTTGTATCCAGCAAGATTGACTACAGCTGGGTAATCAAATGTGGTCTGTGCAGCGAGCGCATCTTTGGAGATATCAACAAGAACAGCGCCTGGACGCCCCGTGGATGCGATGTGGAATGCTGATGCAATCGCATGGGGAATATCTTTCGGATTCGTGACCAAGAAATTGTGCTTTGTGACAGGCATTGTGATTCCGCGAATATCTGCTTCTTGGAAAGCATCTGTTCCGATTGAGGATGAATTGACCTGGCCGGTGATGGCAACCATAGGCACAGAATCCATTTGGGCATCAGCAAGAGGTGTTACAAGATTTGTGGCNCCCGGACCTGATGTTGCGATACAGACTCCAACGCGGCCGGTGACTTGCGCATAACCTGTAGCGGCGTGGCCGGCACCTTGTTCGTGACGAACCAAGATGTGGCGAATCTTTGAGTCGAAGATGGGATCGTATGCAGGAAGAATTGCACCGCCGGGAATTCCGAACATAACATCGACGCCTGCATGCTCCAAAGATTTCACGAGGGATTGTGCCCCTGTTACGTTTTCATTACTTGTCATGTTCATCTCCTTCCGGTTTCCTTGATCTGATTTCTCTTATGCGGTGAAATGAGAAAACCCTCAGTTTTTCCACTGAGGGTTAGCGCACGATCGTCTTGCTTAGATCGCGCGCTCTCGAATCACCACTGATGACTTCATAGGCCTATTCTCGCCGACCTATTCGGGGCAGTCAACCCCTGAGACTCAAGTCTCATTATTTAGGACGTTACTGCACCTTGGGAGGCAGAGCCAACGACCTTTGAATACTTTGCCAATNCCCCGCGCTTGTACTTGTGGGGAACTGGAGAGAAACTCTTTCGGCGCTCGGCCAAAGTTGCCTCATCAACCAACAAATCAAGTTGGCGCGTAATGGTGTTGATGCGAATGCGATCGCCATCCTTGACGAATGCGATAGGTCCGCCGTCGACTGCTTCAGGAGCAACGTGGCCGACACACAACCCCGTGCTTCCTCCGGAGAATCGACCATCGGTCAACAAGAGAGNGGATTTACCAAGACCGGCACCTTTTATTGCTCCGGTGATCATCAACATTTCGCGCATTCCAGGTCCGCCTTTTGGACCTTCATAACGAATAACGACAACATCNCCTGCTTGGATTGTTCCATTTTCTAAAGCTTCCATCGCAGCTTGCTCACGTTCGAAAACACGGGCAGGGCCTTCAAACTCTTCAACTCCTACGCCGGCTGTCTTACATACCGCTCCTTCAGGAGCAAGTGAACCGCTAAGAATTGTTATTCCTCCCCCGAGAGAGAGNGGGTTTTTGATGGAATGGAGAACTTCACCATCTGGATCAAGCGGCTTCACATCTGCAAGATTTTCAGCCATGGTCTTTCCGGTGACGGTCAATGCATCTCCATGTAATAAACCTGCATCAAGAAGAGCGCGGAGAACGACTGGAATGCCGCCGACTTTATCCACGTCAGACATTACAAATTTTCCAAATGGCTTCACATCTGCAAGAAGCGGAACCTTGGAACTAATGCGCTGGAAATCTTCCAGTGTGAGGTCAACTTCTGCTTCATTTGCAAGCGCCAACAGGTGAAGAACAGCATTTGTTGATCCACCGAGCGCCATGACAACAGTGATGGCATTTTCAAAAGCTTTCTTCGTCAAAATATCGCGAGTTGTAATTCCTTGGCGAATCAATTCAACAACAGCGGCGCCAGATTTGATGGCGTAGTCATCGCGGCGACGGTCAACTGATGGAGGTGAAGCAGAACCAGGAAGAGAAAGACCGATCGCTTCCCCAACTGCTGCCATGGTGTTGGCGGTGTACATGCCTCCACACGCACCTTCACCTGGGCAGATTGCTCGTTCAATACGATCAACTTCTGCTTCGGTAATAAGTCCACGAGCACATGCACCGACTGCTTCAAAGGCATCAATAAGCGTCACATCTCGTCCATCGATATTTCCAGGAAGAGTGGATCCTGCATAAACAAATACTGCTGCAACATCGATACGAGCTGCCGCCATCATCATTCCTGGAAGTGACTTATCACAACCGGCAAACATCACCATTCCATCAAGGCGTTCTGCTTGCATCACAGTTTCAACTGAATCAGCAATAACTTCGCGAGAAACAAGACTGAAGTGCATTCCTTCATGTCCCATAGAAATTCCATCAGAAACCGAAATAGTTCCAAATTGCATAGGGAAGCCGCCACCCTCGATAACACCTTTGCGAGATGCCTTTGCGAGGCGATCAAGTGAGAGGTTGCATGGTGTTATTTCATTCCATGATGAGGCGATTCCGATTTGTGGCTTCTTAAAATCTTCATCTTCCATGCCAACGGCGCGGAGCATTCCGCGGGCCGGGGAACGTTCTAATCCGTCGGTGACAAGAGCAGAACGTGGCTTCATATTTGTCATGCTTCTTACTCCTGACCTAGGTGCTTAAGTAGTAATTCTCGAACGCGTGCAGCATCGGCTTGTCCGCCAGTTGCCTTCATTACTGCGCCAATCAGTGCTCCGGCTGCAGGAATATTTCCGCCACGAACGCGGTCGGCAGTCTCAGGTTGGGAGGCAATTGCGCCTTCAATCGCTGCCATCAAAGCTGAATCGTCAGATACAACTTTAAGCCCACGCTTTTCAATAACCTCGCGAGGTGTTCCTTCTCCGTTGATGACTCCTTCTACAACTTGGCGCGCAAGTTTGTCAGTAAGTTCACCGGACGCGACGAGCAAAATTATTTCTGCAACTTGATCTGGGTTCATCAACGACGTTGCTTCGACTTCCTTTTCATTTGCAACTCGAGAGATTTCACCTAACCACCAAGTGCGTGCTTTCGTCGGATCAGCACCAAGTTTTACAGTGGCTTCAACGGTATCCAGAAGTTCGGCATTAATCATTGCTGTCATCTCTTTATCCGGTACTGCCCACTCGGCTTGGAGGCGCTTGCGGCGAACCGATGGACGTTCTGGAAGAGTTGATCGAATTTCTTCAATCCACGATGCATCAGGTACCACAGGGACAAGATCTGGCTCTTGGAAATAACGATAATCCTCAGCTGTCTCTTTCGAGCGACCAGGCCGAGTCTCTCCACTTTCCTCGAGGAAATGTCGAGTCTCCTGAATAATGCGCTCTCCATTTTGAAGAAGATTTGCTTGGCGAATCATTTCACCGTGAATAGCACGTTCAACCGAGCGAAGTGAATTCACATTCTTTGTCTCGCTTCGAGTGCCAAGAATTCCGCTTCCCATGGGAGAGAGCGAAACGTTTGCATCGCAACGAAGAGAACCTTGTTCCATCTTTACATCAGAAACACCCAGCGAGCGAAGAATGTCGCGAAGCTCGGTGACATATGCGCGTGCTACTTGAGGTGCATATTTACCGGTTCCGGGAACCATCTTTGTCACGATTTCCATCAATGGGATACCGGCACGGTTGTAATCCAAAAGTGAATATTCAGCACCATGAATTCGACCAGTTGCGCCTCCGACGTGTAAAGACTTTCCTGTGTCTTCCTCCATGTGGACGCGCTCAATCTCAACTCTAAATGTCTTTACGCCTTCGTCAGTATCGATTTCAACATCGAGGAATCCGTTTACACAGATTGGCTCGTCGTATTGGGAGATCTGGTAATCCTTTGGCATATCTGGATAAAAGTAATTTTTGCGAGCGAAACGACTAAAAGGTGCGATTGAACAATTGAGCGCAAGACCAATTTTTATAGCTGATTCAATTGCTACTTCATTCACAACGGGAAGTGAACCGGGAAGTCCTAAGCAAACAGGGCATGTTTGAGTATTTGGTTCTGCACCAAACTCAGTGGAACATCCACAGAACATCTTTGTATTTGTGTTTAGTTCAACGTGGACTTCAAGACCAAGCGTTGGCTCGTATTTTTCTACAACATCGTCATATTTAAGAGCCATTACTTTGCTCCCAACGCTGGTGCCTGAGACATTAAAGAAGAACCCCACTTTGAGTTGAGGGCTGCTTCCAAAGTTCCGCCTACTTGATACATCAAATCATCCTTCATTGCAGGAGTCATGATTTGAAAACCGACGGGCAAGTTATCTTCTGAAGCAAGTCCGCACGGAAGGCTCATTCCGCCGATGCCAGCCATATTGACTGGGATTGTTGCGATGTCGTTGAGATACATAGCGACAGGATCATCAGCTTTTTCACCGATTTTAAATGCTGTTGTGGGCGCTGTTGGTGAGACCAAAACATCAGCCTTAGCGAAGGCAGCCTCGTAATCGCGCATAATGAGAGTGCGAACCTTTTGAGCAGATCCGTAATATGCCTCGTAATATCCAGATGAGAGCGCATATGTGCCAAGAATGATGCGGCGCTTTACTTCCTTGCCGAAACCAGCCTGGCGGGTAAGGCTCATAACCTCTTCAGCACCGTGCGTTCCATCATCGCCGACGCGAAGTCCATAACGCATGGAATCAAAGCGAGCTAGGTTTGATGAAGCTTCGGAGGGAGCAATTAAGTAATAGGCAGCGAGAGCATATTCAAAATTAGGGCAGGAAACTTCAACAATGTCCGCGCCGGCCTTTACCAGCTCATCAAGTGCTTCATTAAAGCGTTCACTGACGCCTTTTTGGAATCCATCGCCGCCAAGTTCCTTGATGACACCAATCTTCATTCCTTTTACATCAAGTTTTTTTGCAGCGGCGACAACAGCCGGAACCGGTGCATTGATAGAAGAAGAATCTTTTGCATCATGCCCAGCAATAACTTCGTGAAGAAGGGCAGTATCGAGAACTGTGCGCGCACATGGCCCTGCTTGATCGAGTGAGGATGAAAATGCAACAAGACCGTAGCGAGAGACAGCACCATATGTTGGCTTTACGCCAACAGTTCCTGTAACAGCAGCAGGCTGACGGATCGATCCACCGGTATCTGTACCTATTGCAAGCGGTGCCTCAAATGCAGCAAGAGCAGCGGATGAACCACCACCAGAACCGCCAGGGATGCGTGAAAGATCCCAAGGGTTATGTGTTGGCCCATATGCAGAATTTTCTGTTGATGAACCCATTGCGAACTCATCCATATTTGTTTTACCAAGAATGACGATGCCCGCATCTTTGAGGCGAGTTACGACAGTTGAATCGTAAGGTGGGCGCCAATTTTCCAGCATCTTGGAACCACATGTGGTTGGAATGCCACGTTGTGCCATGACATCTTTAAGTGCAAGTGGGACACCAGCAAGCGGTGAAAGCTTCTCCCCCGCAGCACGTTTTGCATCAATGCTCTTTGCCTGTGCAAGTGCGCCCTCTTTATCGAGGTGCAGAAATGCATGAACATCCCCGTCAACTTTTTCAATGCGATCAAAATGTTGCTGCGCTAAATCAACGGCGCTTACTTCCTTGGAGGAAAGAGCTGCTGACATTGCAGCGGCGCTTTTGAAGATAAAACTCATTCTGCATCCCCCAAAATTTGAGGAACCTTGAATCGTTGCTCATCAGAAGCAGGGGCGCCTGAAAGAGCATCTTCAGGAGAGAGCGAAGGGATAACTACGTCAGGACGTGTCACATTCTTCAACGGAAGTGGGTGCGAGGTTGGGGGAACATTATCTTTCGCTGCTTCTTGAACGCGATCTACCGCATGAAGGATCTGGTCTAATTCGGAGGCCAGGTGATCGAGTTCATCAGAACTCATTTCGATGCGAGCTAGACGCGCAAGGTGAGCTACTTCGTCACGTGAGATTGCGGCCATGGCCCAACCTTATCGGATTTGGCCGGTGCCCCACACAATCCAAGTTGTGGTCGTCATCTGCTCAAGACCCATTGGCCCACGGGCATGAAGCTTCTGATTTGAGATACCAATCTCTGCTCCAAATCCCATCTGCTCTCCATCTGTAAATCGTGTAGATGCATTTACCATCACGGCTGCGCAATCAGAGAGGGCAATAAATTGATGAGCGCGTTCCATATTTTCAGTAACGATTGCTTCAGTATGTTGGGTGCCATATTTTTGAATATGGTCAGCAGCGAAAATCAAAGAAGGGACAACGGCAACATTCATTTCAAGGGCGTTGTATTCAGTCGACCAATCTTCTTCCGACGCCAAATCAACGTTTTGAGCAGATCTCTTAGCAATTTCTTTTGTTTCAGAATCAGCGTGAATCTTTACACCCGCATCTATGAGCACCTTAAGTGCTATCGGTAAAAACTTTTCTGCAACCGCTGAATGAACAAGCAAGGTCTCTGCGGCATTACAGACACTTGGGCGATGAGTCTTAGAATTCATAACAATGGGAAGTGCCTTGTCGAGATCGGCAAATTCATCGACATATACGTGACATACCCCTGCGCCAGTCTCGATGGTCGGGACAGAGGAATCATCCACGACGCGACGGATGAGTTCGGCGCTTCCGCGTGGAATGACAAGATCAACTTTTCCTCGCGCGTGAAGGAGCGCTCCAACTGTTGAGCGATCTTGCGAAGGAACAAGTTGAATAACATCTGGGGAGATTGGACCGCGGGAGAGTGACTCTCGCATAATTTCAACAAGAACTGCATTGCTCGCTGAAGCACTTGATGAGCCACGAAGAAGAGCAGCATTTCCTGATTTCAAAAGAATCACGGCTGCATCGACGGTTACATTTGGACGTGCCTCGTAAACCATTCCTACAACGCCAAATGGAACGCTTACTTGTTTAAGCTTTAGCCCATTTGCAAGTGTACGTTCATGGAGAATCCTGTTGAGTGGATCTGGAAGTTGCGAAATTTGTCGAGCGCCATCTGCCATACCTTGTATGCGATCGGCGGTCAGAAGTAAACGATCGACCATCGAACTTTGCATTCCCGAGCTCTTTGCCCGTTCAATATCAAGAGCATTTGCCCGAAGGATTCGCTCTGTTCCGGCGACCAAATCCTCAGCAATCTGATTGACGGCAGTGGATCGTTCAGCAGCAGATGCAGCAATAAGCGTGCGCGAGGCAGTGCGGGCACTCTCAGCCAGCTGATTGACCAGCGAAGTTGCTTCCATTGAGTAAGCGTAAGGGCAATAATCTCTCTCATGAAATTCCTACGTAAAACCTTGGTCAGCGTCTTTGTTCTCTACTTTGCTCTCTGGGGCTTTACGCTCGTAATCCACTATCCAAACCCTTATCAATCGATTCGATTGGGTTTAGCACCAGCATCAAAAACTCCTGACCTCATGCCGGCACACACCATTGCACCATCGAGCACACCCCTGACTTTCACAACTGCAAACGAGAAGATGCCGAACTCAGTTTCATGGAATGGCAAATCGATTTCCTGGCAAGAGTTTCTTGACACAGCACATACAAATGTTTTCTTAGTCCTTCGAAACGGTGTTCTCACCTACCAGTACTACCGCGACGGATTTACACCTACAACTCGACTCCCCTCCTATTCTGTAGGAAAAACAATGACTTCCATCATGGTCGGGCAACTTATTGCTGCTGGCAAGATTAAAGAGAGCGATAAATTCGTTGATTACTTCCCAGAGTATAAAAATGGAACATCTTTTGATCGCGTGACAATCGGCCAACTTCTGGATATGCGAAGCGGTGTTGGGGTCAGCGACAACTACCCAACTGGGCCTCAAGGCTGGGGCGTTGGAATTGCTCAAATGTATGCAACTACAGATATGAATTGGTTTATCAAACACAACAGAAAGATGGCATTTGAACCCGGCACACAAGGTTTGTATCGAAGTGTGGATCCTCAACTAATCGGCATGATCATTAAAAAAGTAACTGGCATGTCAATTAGCGAATATTTTAGTAAAAATGTATGGCAGCCAGTTGGTGCCCTCACTCCCGCGACGTGGAATGTAGATCATGTAGGAGGAATTGAAAAAACATTCTGCTGCTTCAATGCAACAGGTGAGGATTATGCAAAGGTTGGCATGATGCTTCTCAATAATGGAATGGTCGGCAAGACTCGCGTTCTTGATCTCAATTGGATAAAGCGTATGAGTACATCTGTTGAACAACTTGAGGGTTGGGGATATAGCGCCTACACATGGCATCCATACCCAGGAATCGACATGATGGATGGGTTACACGGTCAATATGTCTTTGTTGATCGTGCTACTCGAACAGTCATTGTGAAACTCAGTGATGTTCCAACTGGACTCGATATATCTCGCCCAACAGCTCAGGTGATGATGGGGATATCTAAGGCTTAGATACGAAGGGTTTAATGTCCTCGTGTGAACTTGCTGGCTTTTGAACGACAGAGGTCTTAAAGATTGTTCCTTCATCATCTCCGTCGAGGGCCACAGAAAGTTTTTCGAGCGACGTTAACAGCATTGTGATTCCAACACTCGTTGCTATGCGCGCTGCATCAATTTTCGTCACCATTCCACCGCTGCCGACGCCAGAACTTCCTACGCCACCAATTTGAATATCTTGGAGCTCGGCTACATTCTCAACTTGAGAAACACGTGCTGCGCCAGGCGTTGAGGGAGGAGCATCATAAAGAGCATCGATATCGGAGACGAGAACAAGCAAATCTGCGCCAATGAGATATGCCACCAAAGCGGCTAGTCGGTCATTATCTCCAAAACGAATTTCTTGAACTCCAACTGAGTCATTTTCATTAATGATAGGAACTACATCGAGCTCAATCAATTTAAAAAGTGTTCGTTGGGCATTTGCATAATGCTCTTCGCGAGTGAAGTCATCAATTGTGAGAAGAACTTGTGAAGACAAAAGTGAGTGGCGTGCGAGGGATTGGCTGTAATGGGAAATAAGAAGGCCCTGTCCAACAGATGCTGCAGCCTGTTGTGTAGCCAGATCTGTAGGCCGCGTATGCAATCCAAGAGGTGCAAGTCCGGTTGCAATAGCACCAGATGAAACAAGTACAACTTCACTTCCGCGAGATCGTAGAGTTGCTACGACTTCAACTATGGCGTCAACATTTTTCTTATCGAGGCGCTCACCAGCTTTTCCTGTGAGGGTCGAAGACCCGATCTTGATTACAACGCGCTTTGCGTTACTAATCTGATCTCGGTTCATTTCTTATCTTCCTCGATGCCGACTACCTGTGGGGTGTGTGGATCTGCAACGTTATATTCCCATTGTGCTTCAATTTCATCATCACTGAGAACATCTGCTTTATCTTCCACATAGCGACCAGCCCATGGAGATTCAATACGTAGATCACTTCCGCGAGGTCCAGCAAGAAGTTCTGCACCTGCTTCGATGGTTGGTTCCCAATCGAAGATGACGGCGCTATCTCCTTCACCGATACGAACTTCATCCTTAGCCTTCGCTCCTGCTTTAAAGAGAGCTCGCTCAACACCAAGTTGTGCAAGGCGATCGGCAAGGTAGCCGATTGCTTCTGCGTTACCGAAATCTGTTTGGCGGACAAAACGTTCAGGCTTGTCGCCTCGAACAGAGAATGAACCATCTGCATTTGCTGTGACTGTAAATCCCCCATCATTGACGGGAGTTGGTCGAAGAACAATGCGAGTCTTTTCTTCTTTAATTTCATTCTTTCGGTATTCCTGAATGATGCGTCCCATCGCATATGTCAGCTCTTGCAATCCAATACGCGCTGCGGCGGAGATTTGATAAACCTCATAACCCCGAGCTTCCAAAGTTGATTGGACCATGTCGGCCATTGTCTTTCCATCAGGAAGATCGACCTTGTTGAGAGCGATAATGCGGGGGCGATCTGAGAGGCCGCCGTAGTGAGAAAGTTCTTCCTCGATGACATCAAAATCTTTTATTGGATCACGATCTGTTTCAAGCGTTCCGCAGTCGAGCACATGAACAAGTGCTGCACAACGTTCGACATGGCGAAGAAATTCAAGACCAAGACCTTTTCCTTGCGAAGCACCGGGAATGAGTCCAGGAACATCTGCGACGGTAAAGCGTGTGTCACCAGCTTGTACAACGCCAAGGTTAGGAACCAGCGTTGTGAATGGATAATCGGCAATCTTTGGTCGTGCGGCAGAAATCGCTGCGACGAGNGAAGATTTTCCAGCGCTGGGGAAACCAATTAACCCAATATCAGCAACGCTCTTGAGTTCAAGAATAAGTGTGCGCTCTTCACCTGGTTCACCTTTAAGAGCAAAACCTGGAGCACGCCGCTTTCGTGAGGCAAGGCCTGCATTACCGAGGCCACCCTTACCGCCTTGTGCAGCAATAAATCGTGTTCCCGTTCCGACGAGATCGGCAAGAGNATTTCCGTCGCGATCTTTTACAACAGTTCCGTTGGGAACAGAAAGAATTAAATCTCCACCATCTGCGCCATTGCAATAATCGCCATAGCCAGGTCGAGCACTTGATGCCTTGCGATGTGGAGAATGGTGAAAATCAAGAAGTGTTGTGACGCCAGAATCAACGACAAGAACGATGTCGCCACCGCGACCACCGTTTCCACCATCAGGGCCACCCAGTGGAACAAATTTTTCACGGTGAATGGAGACACAACCGTCTCCCCCGCTACCAGCAGAGGCATGGAGGGTTACACGATCTACAAATGTCGTCATGTTTACTCACCAGCCTTTCTTAAAATAAAAAAGCGGGCCCGCAATTCGCGGACCCGCAAAGAAATATCCGCTATTAAGCGAGTACCGGAACGATGTTTACAACCTTACGACCGCGTGCGCGACCGAACTCAACTGCGCCTGCAGCGAGTGCAAACAAAGTGTCATCTTTACCGATGCCAACATTTGCGCCTGGATGAAAAACTGTTCCGCGTTGGCGAACGAGAATCTCGCCGCTCTTTACTACCTGACCGCCAAAGCGCTTGATACCGAGGTACTGAGCATTTGAATCGCGACCGTTACGGGTAGACGAGACACCTTTTTTACTTGCCATTTTTTATTCGCCCCCTTAAGTAGTTACTTGTTAATTCCGGTGATCTTGACCTTGGTCAAGCTTGCACGAAAACCTTGACGACGGCGGTAGCCGGTCTTGTTCTTGTAGCGAAGGATGTCGATCTTTGGACCCTTTGTCTCTTCAAGAACTTCGCCTGCAACCTTTACGGATGCGAGCGCCTTTGGATCTGATGTCACTGTTGCGCCATCGACCAAGAGAACTGCAGGGAATGACACTGTTGCGCCAACTTTTGCATCAATACGATCCACAATGATGGTGTCGCCAACGGCAACCTTCTCCTGACGACCGCCAGCTTTTACAACCGCGTACATATCTTCCCTACTTTTCTTTATCTCATGAATACTGCTGATGTGCTCGAGATCCCGTGTGGGGCCCGAGGGCAGACGCTAAGGGTACGGAAAACCGCCCCATAGGGTCAAACTGAGTTATTCGGGCGTAATAATCCCCGTACTTACTGCTCGGCGACGCTTACGAGGGGCTGATTTCTGGACTGGAGCCTCTTCAACGGGGGCTTCGATTTCAGGGGTTTCGGCCACTTCTTGTGTGGTTTCTTGTGTGGTTTCTTCAGCCTGTGATTGTGGAACAAATTTCTGGTCCATATCCTTATCAAGAGCAACCTTGCGGACAGGCTCTGTATGAATATGAATACCGCGACCACCGCATGATTCACATGTAGTCGAGAATGCTTCAATTAATCCCTGGCCAATGCGCTTACGCGTCATTTGAACAAGTCCCAAAGAAGTTACTTCAGCAACTTGGTGCTTTGTGCGATCACGGCCAAGACATTCAACGAGACGTCGAAGGACTTGATCACGGTTTGATTCCAACGCCATATCGATGAAGTCGATAACAACGATGCCGCCAAGGTCGCGAAGTCGAAGTTGACGAGCAATTTCTTCAGCTGCCTCAAGGTTGTTCTTTGTGACGGTCTCTTCGAGATTTCCNCCCTTACCAACAAACTTTCCAGTGTTAACGTCAATGACAACCATCGCTTCTGTGCGATCGATAACAAGAGATCCGCCAGAAGGTAGGTACACCTTTCGATCAAATGCCTTAGCCAACTGTTCTTCGATGCGGTGTTCTGCAAAGAGATCACGTGGGCCAACCCATTTTTCAATCTTGTTCTTCAGCTCTGGGGCAATCGCTCCAAGATAATTATCAATGTCATCCCATGCCTGATCGCCTTGAACAATCATCTGATTGAAATCTTCATTGAAGATATCTCGGATAACTCGAACAGTCAGATCTGGCTCGCTGTAAAGAAGTGATGGAGCCGATGTACTTGGATTTTCTGCTTGCTCCTGAATATCTTCCCATTGGGTCTTCAGACGCAAAACGTCATTTGCAAGCTCTTCTTCAGAAGCTCCTTCAGATGCTGTACGTACAATCACGCCAGCTTCATCAGGAACAATTCCCTTGAGAATGGTCTTCAGACGTGAGCGTTCTTGATCTGGAAGACGGCGGCTGATGCCACTCATCTCGCCACTAGGAACATAAACAAGGTAACGACCGGGAAGTGAAATCTGGCTTGTCAGGCGTGCACCCTTTTGGCCAATCGGATCCTTTGTTACCTGAACAAGGACAGATTGACCTGTTTTGAGAACATGCTCAATCTTGCGATTAGCACTTTCTGCCATGCCAGCTGCATCCCAGTTAACTTCACCAGCATATAAAACAGCGTTACGGCCCTTACCAATATCAACAAATGCTGCTTCCATTGATGGAAGAACATTTTGCACCTTGCCGAGATAGACGTTTCCAACATAGGAAATATTTGAGTTTCGATTGACGTAATGCTCAACCATGATCTTGTCTTCAAGAACTGCGATCTGGGTACGGTCACCGGTCTGGCGAACGAGCATGATGCGTTCAACATTTTCACGACGAGCTAGGAATTCACCTTCTGTGATGATGGTTCCACGGCGGCGAGTAAATTCGCGAGGTTCACGGTCGCGACGATTGTTGCGATCTCTTCCTCGATCGTTTCGATCACGACGATTTCCGCGATCTTCACGTTGATTGCGCTCCCTAGGCTCCCTAGGCTCCCTAACTTTTACGACAGTCTTTACACCATCTTCATCAATGATCTCTTCCGCTGCGCCCGCATCACTGCCTGTTCCGCGCGCACGACGGCGACGGCGACGGCGATGATTTGGTGTTCCATCGGCATTTGTCTCAGATGAATCATCGGAGGAATCACTCTCATCACCAGATTCATCCTGGCCTGCCTCATTATCTGAATTACCTGAATTCTCACCGCTGCGATCACCTGGGCGACGACGACCTCGTCCACCACGACGGCGACGACGACGTTCTGCACTCTCTGGTGACTCATCCTTATCTACTGGAGCTTCAACAGCCTTGGATGAATCCGGGGCAGATTCCTTTGTAGGAGCTGCTTTCTTTGAACTCTTTTTAACAGCCGCCTTTGCGGGCTTTTCAACAATAGGAGCAGCTTGAAATACGGGAACGGGAATTGCAGCTGCCTTTTTTGTTACACGCTTTGGCTTTTCAACAGGAGTTTCTTCTGAAGCAGCTTTTGGAGCTTCACTTACTTCTGATGTCGATTCAGATCGTGCTGCTGACTTTTTGGTAGCGCGCTTGCGCCCACCTTTTGGCTCTGGAGCCATAAGATCAAATCCTTTTCATGTACCCCACGAGCTGGTACTTCGTTTGGGCTTCAATCACTTTCGTGTGAAGCGGTGCTCTTAAAAACCTTCTTAAAATATTCTTTGCCTTTCGGCGAAAAATTTAGCTTCGGACGTAATTTGAGCTATTAAGGCCGCACCCTGAGGGGGCCACTCGAGTAATCACGCGCGCGAGCGCTGAGAGAAGTATTGCAGAAGGCGCCGGGAATCGGCAATCGGGGCTAATTCACGCGTGTTTTAGCGGGTGCGTACATGAACATTTTGAAGCAGCCCAAAACCCACGAGATTGGCAAACATGCTTGATCCGCCGTAGGAAATAAATGGAAGAGGCACGCCCGTCATGGGAACCAGCCCCATACACATTCCTACATTTTCAAATGTTTGGAATGCAAACCATGCAATGACGCCCACACATACCAGTCGCCCAAATAAGTCTGTTGTACGTCGTGCAATCATGAAGGCTCGAAGAAATATGACGGCAAAACATAAGAGGATAAAACCTGCGCCGAGGAATCCGAGCTCTTCGCCTGCAACTGTAAAAATAAAGTCAGTCTGTTGTTCTGGAACAAAGCGACCATTTGTTTGTGGTCCTTTAAAAAGTCCACGTCCAAGAAATCCACCCGAACCAATAGTGATGCGAGATTGACGAAGTTGATAACCGCTTTGTTGTGGATCGGCAGTGGGATCAACAAATGCTTGTAAGCGCTTAACCTGGTAGTCACTTACGGCTCCCACTTTAACTGCAGCAAATCCGCCCAGGAGGGCAACAAGAAGCAGTCCAATAACCCAACGCGAGGGAGCACCAGATACAGCAATCATTGCAAGAATTGCGGCGCTGATAATTGCAACAGTGCCAAGATCGGGTTGGAGCAGAATCAGGAGTACCGGTATAGCTGAAAGGCCCAGCGCCTTCACAACATCCTTATCAGTGGGATTTGCATCAATGTCTCGCTTTTCGGCAAGCAACATTGCAATACCAACAATAATTGAAATCTTTGCAAGCTCTGCGGGTTGAACTTGGAATCCACCTGGGAAAGAAATCCATGCTCGAGCACCATTGACTGTGGAACCAACGCCAGGGACAAGTACAGCAATAAGTCCAAGTACGCCTACTCCCCACACTATTGGTGTGTATGCACGGAGCAATCGATAATCAATCATCGTGGTTCCGTAAGCAAGAAGGAGACCAATAACAATGTTGAGGACATGGCGCTTTAAATAATATTGAGGATCAAGTCCCTGAGAGGCAAACCAAGAACGTGTTGCAGCCCAGACCAGGAGGGTTCCAACAAGAAGAAGAGAAGCTGCGGCGAGGGTGAGCCACTTATCAAACCCTGCAAGATTACGGCGAATTGAATCTGTGCGCGAGCGAGTACGAATCGTTGGGTTGAGTGATGTCATTTCTTCGCCTTTTTCGCTACTGCACTCTTTGTATCAATCTTTGGAATCGTAGAGACAGGGCCGCTCGCTGGAAAGATTGCTGCAGCCGGATCAACTGTATTGCCTTTAACGCCAAAAAGTGCCGTATAGATATCTTTAACNCCTACGCCAGAAACGGATGCACCAANCCCGCCTTGGCTTACCATCATGACAACTGCATATTGCGGCTTATCACTTGGCGCAAATGAAGCAAACCATGAAGTGTCATCTTTTGCCGAACCATTTGCGTTTCGTCCAAGAACCTGTCCAGTACCGGTCTTGCCGCTGATAGCGACTGGGAAATTAGCGAAGAGTCCTGCAGCAGTACCACGAGTGGCAACAGAGCGAAGTGCACGGTGAAGAAATTCTAGATCCGAGGAAGTTGCAGGAATCTTTCCATTGACCACTGGAGTAAATTCTTTAACAACTTTTCCTGTCGGAGTCACGATTGCTCGTGCAACTTCTGGCTTATACAGAGTTCCCCCGTTTGCAATAGCTGCGTACATTGTTGCAAGTTGGAGCGGTGAGACCAAAGTATCACCTTGTCCAATTGAGAAGTTAACCGCATCGCCTGCTCGAACTACATATCCGTCAACACAGTTTTCATGTGCGATGGCAATGAGGTAGGGAGTGAGATCTTTCTTTTGCGCACGCTTTTGATAATTGCAGAAGAAATCCTTATTTGCTTTCCAATAATTCAGCTTCCAATTTCTATCAGGCAATCGACCTGCGGCCTCATCAGGAAGATCGATGCCAGTCTTTTTGCCAACGCCAAATTCTTTTGCATTGAGGAAGAAATAATCTTTGAGGTTTGATTTTGGGCTAAGGCCACCATCGCGAACCCAGTTGTCATACGCTATTTGATACCAAATTGTGTCGCAGGAAACTGCGATGGCAGTCTCCATGTTGATCTTTCCTTCGTTTTTTGCTTCAAAGTTTTTAAATTCGCGGTTACCAATTTGTACCGTTGAGGGACAGTTGTAAGAAGCGTTCAAGCTGTAGCCGGCCTTTGAAGCAGCGACGATTGAAAGTGCTTTAAAAGTGGAGGCTGGTGCATAAGTTCCCTGAATGGCGCGAGAGAGCGCAGGGACTCCTGTTGCTTCGCTAAAGAGATCTTTTGCTTGTTGAACAGTGAGACCTTTTTGAAACATGTTGGGGTCATATGTTGGCCAAGAAGCCATGGCAAGAACAGCGCCAGTCTTTACATTCAAAACGATGGCCGCACCTGAATCGGCTTTGTATCCCATCGAACGTGAACTTCGAACGGCTTTATTGAGCGCCTTCTCTGTGGCAGCCTGCAGGGCCGCATTGAGATTTGTTACCAAATTATCGCCAGCGATTGGTTTGGAGTTTTCCGAAGTTTGAGTAACGGATTCTTTACGGTCAACAATGACTGTTTTAATACCAGGAGTACCTCGTAAGTACTTGTCATAAAGAAGTTCAAGACCAGACTTACCAACATTCTCATTTCGGTAAAAACCCTTTGTTGGGTCGTTGAGATCATTCTCTGAGACGCCACCTACATAACCAAGGACGTGAACCGGAAGTTCNCCTTCAAGTGATGGATAACTTCGGACAGGGAGAGTCTCTGCATTGATGCCTGCATAGACATCTGAATTCTCTAGAATCACAAGAGCTTGCGCTTGCGTGGCCTGTTTTGTAACTGGAATTGCTTGAAAGCGTGTTCCATTCCAGCAACCGGAACGACTTCCAATGGGGAGTTCTCCGCAAAGGCGCGTTCCTTGCCACAAATCTATATATGGGATTTTAAGAAGATTACTCACTCTGGTTAGAACGGCAACGCCTTTGTCGGGTTGCTTATCGATTGCACTTCTGTCAACAGTGATTGCAAGTCCTGGGCGATCCATTGCAAGCGGCAATCCCGCACTATCTGTAATGGCTCCTCTCAAAGCAGGGGTGACTATGTCTCGACTTTGGATGCTCAAGGCCGCACTCTGATAAACAGAAGAATTAGCAACTTGCAGATAAAAGAGTCGACCAAGAAGTGCCAGCATTAATGAGATCACCAATGTCTGGACAATCACCAAATTAAGACGAGAACGTTGCGAACTCACAAGCGCTCCCTTGAAGTCAACGTTGCCTCACGAACTCGTCGAATCAACGGCAGGAAAAGAGGAGNAAAGAGAAGTGTCCACATGAAATTGCCAAAGATGACAACAAGTGCGCGTGAAAAAGAACCCACATTTTCACCCAGCATCAAGCCAGCACCCAAATAAATACTGAGCGCAAGGGCGGCACCTGATGCAATAAAGATAACAAATGAAATTGGTTCGGATGTGAAATCCCCGACGCTCTCCATATTGCTTGAAATCAAATATCCAATGACGGTAAAAATTAGCGCCCACTGGCCAAATGGACTCTGCGATGTTGGTGCAAGGTCCAACACAAGTCCCCCGATGAATCCCATCACAACTGCACCGTTGCCATCCTCAAGAGCAATCAAACAAATCAGGACAGCTAGGTAAAGAGAGAAACCTGTGATGGGAAGGTGAATACGAGAAATAACAGATTCCTGAATCGCGAATATAAGAAAAAGAAAAGCGGTACTAATACTGAGTCGAACTGGACTCACTTCTTTACCTTACTTTGGGATGGAGATGGCGTAGGTAGTGGTGATCCAGGAGCAGTTGGATTCGGGGTTGGATTCGGGGTTGGAGTAACAAAAACTGTAACTGTTGGGCGTGGAGTTGGATTGATAGCCTTGTTGGGAGCTGAAGTTGGAGCTTGCACGATAACTGAAACAACACCAAGGTCATTGAGATTTGCAAAAGATTTTACGGTTGCTCGTTGTGTCAGAGAGGTTGTTGTGTGATCAACTTTTGTCACTGCACCAACAGGAAGTCCTGGAATAAAGGGGCGATTATTATCGCTACCTATTGAAATCAGCGAATCCCCAACTTTGAGAGATCCTGCAGGATCGAGCAGTTCAACAGTGTAGGAACCTGTTCCTGTTCCCATGAGAACTCCGACACTTTGTGATCGAGCGACGCGTACCCCGATACGAAATGTTGGGTCGCTCATCAATAAGACAATTGATGAATTGGAGGTTGAATCCTTGATGACGCCTACGAGTCCATTTTCAGAAATTACTGTCATATTCTTTTGAATACCGCTGCCAGTTCCGGCATCAAGAGTGAGAGTCTGGCTAAATGTCGAAGCCGATCCGCGGCCTATAACTCGAGCGGAGACGGTTTTGTAACTTCCACGTCCAGCTAAATCTAAAACATTGCGAAGTTGAGCAAGTTGGCCTTTTACATCCGCTGAGAAGGCAGCTTCTTTTTTGAGTGCTGCATTCGCGCTCTTTAAGTCGGCGATTTCAGCTTTTGTTTTTCCAAAATTCTTTACATCAGACATAAAGCGACCTACTGGCGCAAAAATATCTGAGGCAGCTTTTTGAATTGGCGAAAGAATGGTCTGAGTTATGTTTCGAGACCCGGCTGTAATGCCAACTCCACGTAAATCTAGGGTGATGAGGAGGAGNGATGAGACAAGAAGAATCACGAGCAAGAGTCTGGAACGATTGCTCCCGCCACGTGCCATATGAATCTCCTTGCTGTCTTACATCAAATCAATTGTGAAGGATTTAACGACGAGGTTCTGAAATCAATACCTTCTCGAGAGCTTCAAACTCTTCAATACATTTTCCTGAACCTTCAGCAACGGCATTGAGTGGACGTTCGCAGATATGAACAGGCATTCCTGTTTCCTGACGAAGGCGCTCATCAAGACCACGAAGAAGTGCNCCGCCGCCAGTGAGAACGATTCCACGATCCATAAGATCACTTGCTAGCTCAGGTGGTGTCTTATCCAACGTGCTCTTTACCGCATTAACAATCTGATTTACAGGCTCTTCAAGTGCCTTACGGATATCTTCTGCAGATACCAAGATGGTCTTTGGAAGACCGGTTGCTAGATCGCGACCACGGATTTCAGCATCAGGCTCATTTGGAAGGCGATAAGCCGATCCAATTGCCATCTTAATTTCCTCAGCAGTGCGCTCACCAAGAAGAAGNGAATATTCGCGCTTTACCCAGTCAATAATTGCTTGATCGAGCTCATCTCCACCAACGCGAATTGAGAGAGCTGTCACGATTCCGCCAAGTGAAATAACTGCAACTTCAGTTGTTCCTCCGCCGATATCAACGACCATGTTTCCTGTTGGCTCGTGAATGGGAAGTCCAGCACCGATAGCTGCTGCCATTGGCTCTTCAATAATGTAAACCTTTCGAGCACCAGCTGCGTATCCAGCATCTTTTACTGCGCGTTGTTCAACNCCTGTAATACCTGATGGAACGCACACAACGATACGAGGCTTTGCAAGATAACGACGCTTATGAACTTTCTGGATGAAGTAACGGAGCATACGTTCTGTTGTGTCAAAGTCAGCGATAACACCATCCTTCAAAGGACGGATTGCGACGATATTTCCTGGAGTACGGCCAATCATTCGCTTTGCTTCAATACCGACAGCAAGGATTGCACCCGTATCTTGGTTAACTGCAACGACAGAAGGCTCGTTAAGAACGATACCGCGACCACGTACATAAACAAGTGTGTTAGCTGTTCCAAGATCGACAGCCATATCACGCCCGATGAAATTCATACGTGATGGATTCTTCTCGCTCATTACTTCACTCTTCCTTATTCTCATTACATTGCCACTTCAGGGAACCAGATGCTGATTTCACGATTTGCTGACTCGACAGAATCAGAACCGTGCACAATATTTTGTACAACCTTTGTGCCTTGATCGCGGGCGAGATCGCCGCGGATGGTGCCAGGTTCTGCGGTTGTTGGGTCCGTTGTGCCGGCCAACTTACGGAAACCTTCGATGACACGATTTCCTTCTGCAATGATTGCTACGACAGGACCGGAAAGCATGAACTCAAGAAGTGGTTCGTAAAATGGCTTTCCTTCGTGTTCGGCATAATGCTGTGCAAGAGTTGCGCGATCTGGTTGAACCATCTTAAGAGATGAAACAACATAACCTTTTCGCTCAATGCGAGCAATAACTTCGCCAACCAATGAGCGTCGAACGCCATCAGGCTTTACGAGTACGAGAGTGCGTTCCTGTTGTGTAGTCACGAGCGCATTCTATTGGCTCGGCAGGATTCCCTTAAATCGAGGGTTTTGAATCCCGTTCAGCCACCAATTTCGCACGAATAGCCTCACCCTTGCGTCCAAGGAAATAGGCCACAATCCAGAGCCCAGCGAATAGAGCTCCGATGAAATACATCGAGGGAACCACAACGCCGTAAGAAATGAGGGCGATTTGTAGAACGCTGNCGAGAATCCAACCTGTTCGCTTCTTCATCATTCCCGCTGTGAGAAGGCAGAGAATTGCAATTNCCCCGCCCAATGAAAGTGCGAGAGCGCCGTGATCTTGCATCGCAAGAAGGAGAGCAAATCCCATTACCAGCGATTCCATGGTGATGACCGCTGCGCCAAGAATTCTCATTCTTTTGTATCCGAAAGTCTGCGCAGGATTGAACGGCTCTCTCCAGCAGTCACAACAGAACCGGTGATGACTACTGCAGATATTCCATCACTTGTCTGATTAATCAAAGTGCATTGTTCAATAGATGTTGTGATTGCAGTTCGGAGATCTGGCTCTTTGAAGACGCGCTCCGCGCCAAAAACAGAGACTGCTTCGGCGAAAAGTTTATCTACCGGCATAGCTCGGTCCGATGAATTTTGAGTTACTACAAGGCGATCGATGACGGGCTCGAGTTCGAGAAGAACTCCTCGAACATCCTTCTCCCCTAAAATCGAAAGAACTCCGAAGATAGTTTCAAAATCGAATTCAGTTTTAAGTGTCTCGGCAAATGCATGTGCACCATGTGGATTGTGCGCGGCATCGACTATGACCGTTGGGTCACGATAGAGAACCTCGCAACGTCCTGGTGATGTGACGTTTGCAAATGCATTTCGTACAAGCTCTTCATCTAGTTTTACTCCAGCGAATGCTTCTACTGAGGCCAGAGCAAGTGCTGCATTTGATGCTTGGTGAGCACCGTAGAGTGGAATGAAGATATCGGTATAAATTCCATGAATTCCATTGATGGCAACCATTTGGCCGCCCACGGCAATATCGCGACGTGCGACGGAGAATTCCAAACCTTCTCGGTAAGGGATTGCGGCCTTCTCGAGAACCTTTGCAGTCAAAACTTTTGCAACTTCAACTGGTTGGGCTGCAAGGACAACATGAGATTCTGGTTTTATAATTCCTGCTTTTGTTTCAGCTATCTCTTCAAGAGTTTCACCTAAATATTCAATGTGATCAAGCCCTATTGGAGTGATCACTGAAACTTGGCTGGAAACAACATTTGTTGAATCCCATGCGCCGCCCATGCCTGCTTCAATGACTGCAACATCGACTGGGTATTCAGCAAATGCAACGAAAGCCAAAGCAGTCATCGCTTCAAAAAATGAAAGCGGATGAGGTTGTCGGCTATCAATGAGGTCAAGATAAAGGGCAATATCGTTATACGAAGCAATCATTCCCTCGGCAGAAATCGGATCTCCTTTAATGGAAATTCGCTCTAGAAAGCTTTCAAGATGAGGACTTGTGAAACGGCCAGTGCGGTATCCGAGTTCGGTAAAGAGNGAATCGATCATCCGGGCAGTTGTAGTTTTTCCATTTGTTCCAGCAATGTGAACAACAGGGTAAGTAAGTTCTGGGCTACCGAGTGCATCGCAAAGTGCTGCGATTCGATCAAGTGAGGGTTCAAGGCGAGTTTCGGGCCAGCGTTTAAGAAGTGCCTCGTAAATTACATCGAGCGCTTGCTCATTTTCTGCCGAGGACATATTCNCTCCGCTGGTAGCGCAGCTAATGCAGCAGTAATGCGTTCGATATCTGCAGTTGTGTCGGCAAGGCGTTGACGAATTTCTTGTACAACTTCCATAGGCGCCTTTGCCATAAATCCTTCATTATCAATCTTCACCTTGGCAGTAGTGCGATCCTTCTCGGCGGCGGCCAAATCTTTTGTGAGTCGAGCGCGTTCAGCCTTAACANCGACGGCACCCGAGAGATCAAATTCCACAGTAATACCTGCAACTTCAACCTTTGATGTGAAGTTTCCATCAGCAGTATCGCAACGGACAACAAAACGAATTGCATCTTCGTAAGAGGCCAAACCAGCTTCATTCATTCCGTTAAAGCGAGCAACAACTCGAGCAGAAGTTTTGATTCCCTGGTCATTACGGAAGCGGCGAATCTCGGTAATGATTTCTTGTACCTTCGAGACAGCAACAATCGATGCATCGTTTCGTTGGGCTGGATCAAATTTTGGCCATGATGCAATCACGAGTGATTCTTTGCCAGTCAGATTGCACCAGAGTTCTTCAGTTATAAATGGCATAACAGGATGCATTAAACGCAGGAGTTGGTCAAGAACATGGCCAAGAACTCGTTGGGTCGACGCAGCTTCTTGCCCACCTTTTGCAAATGAAGACTTTGTAAGTTCTAGGTACCAGTCACATAGGTCATCCCATGCAAAGTGATAAATCAATTCACATGCTTTAGCGAATTCAAATTTTTCCAGGAATTGGTCAACATCGGCGACAGTCTCATCAAGGCGAGTCAAAATCCATTTATTGATGTCATCGAGTGAGTCAAAAGATGGGAGGTCGCCGTCGGTTGTTGCACCATTCATCTTTGCAAAGCGAGTGGCATTCCAGAGTTTTGTGGCGAAGTTTCGTGCTCCAGCAATCCATTCTTCTGCGAGTGCCTGATCAGCACCTGGGTTTGCACCTCGTGCAAGAGTGAATCGAAGTGCATCCGAGCCATACTTATCCATAAATTCGATTGGGTCGACAACATTTCCCTTGGACTTGGACATCTTCTTTCCAAATTTGTCGCGGACAAGTCCGTGTAATGCGATGGTGTGGAAAGGCTGAACTCCATCCATTGCAAAAAGTCCCCACATCATCATGCGAGCAACCCAGAAGAAGAGAATGTCATAACCAGTAACAAGGACACTTGTTGGGTAGAACTTTGCTAAATCATCAGTTTTATTTGGCCAACCAAGAGTAGAAAACGGCCACAAACCAGAGGAGAACCATGTATCCAAAACATCTGGGTCTTGTACATATCCTTCAGGAGGNGTCTCACCTGGGCCACAAACGACAACCTCTTCATTTGGACCGTAATAAACAGGAATGCGATGTCCCCACCAAAGTTGGCGTGAAACGCACCAATCATGCATATTGTCGATCCAGTCAAAGTAGCGTGGAGCAAGTTCTTCAGGTTCAATCTTTACGCGCCCGTCGCGAACTGCATCTCCTGCGGCCTTTGCAAGTGGGGCAACCTTGACGAACCATTGCTTAGAAAGTCTTGGTTCAACAACTGTTTCACATCGAGAGCAATGTCCAACTGAGTGCATGTAAGGGCGCTTTTCCCAGCCAATACGTCCATCTTTTCGAAGTTGTTCGACAACAGCGCGACGGNCCTCAAATCTATCCATGCCATCAAACTGCGTATTTGTCCCAGCCATCACTGCATGTTCATTCATGATGATGACCATCGGGACGTTATGGCGCATAGCCATCTCAAAGTCATTTGGATCGTGTGCGGCAGTTACTTTTACAGCGCCAGTACCAAATTCTGGATCTACAAGTTCGTCCGCAATGATAGGAATCATTCGGTTAACGTAAGGAAGTTTTACAAACTTTCCAATCATGTGCTTGTAGCGATCGTCATCTGGATTTACCGCAACGGCACCGTCGCCAAGCATTGTTTCTGGGCGAGTTGTTGCAATACTTATTTGATCCTCTCCAGGATCGCCATAGGTAATTTGAACAAATTCGCCTTCAATATCTTTGTGGTCAACTTCGATATCAGAGAGCGCAGTCATGCAGCGTGAACACCAGTTAATTATTCTTTCAGCGCGATAAATCAAACCAGCGTCGTAAAGTCGCTTAAAGATTGTGAGGACAGCCTCGGAGAGATTTGCATCCATGGTGAATGCTTCCCGGCTCCAGTCAACAGAATCACCAAGGCGTTTCATCTGGGCAAGGATTGCTCCACCAGATTCTGCCTTCCATTCCCAAACCTTCTCTACAAACTTTTCGCGTCCAAGATCATGGCGAGATAAACCCTGAGCAGCGAGTTGTTTCTCAACAACATTTTGCGTTGCAATGCCTGCGTGATCCATACCTGGAAGCCAAAGTGCCTCAAAGCCCTTCATTCGCTTCATGCGAATTAGGACATCCTGAAGAGTGTGATCAAGGGCGTGGCCGATGTGAAGACTGCCGGTGACATTCGGTGGTGGGATAACAATGGTGAAAGGTGGTTTGTTCGACTGTGCATCAGCCTTGAAATAGCCGGCATCAACCCACTTTTGATAGAGGACACCCTCGATATCGGCAGGCGTAAATGCTGCTGCTAGCTCGGGGCGTTCGCTCATAAGGGCAGAGTCTAGATTAAAAGTTAAGCGGTCTTTTCCTCATCGCCATCAGCGCTCTTTGGCTTCGCTGCGCGCTTAGAACCGATGGCTCGTGGCACGTATTGAGGCTCGGCCTCTTTATTGACGACTGCAGGAGNAATAACAACCTTCTCGATATCTTTACGGGAAGGAACCTCATACATCACAGAGAGAAGAGNCTCTTCCATGATTGCGCGAAGGCCACGTGCACCAGTACCGCGCTTAATTGCTAGATCGGCGACAACTTCAAGCGCTTCTGGAGTGACTTCAAGTTCGACTCCATCAAGATCAAAGAGGCGCTCATATTGCTTGACCAATGCATTCTTTGGCTCGGTCAAAATCTGCATAAGCGCAGGGCGATCAAGATTTTCAACACTTGTAAGAATTGGAAGGCGGCCAATGAATTCGGGAATCATTCCAAACTTAAGAAGATCTTCTGGCATAACTTCACCAAAGATATCTGTCTTAGCGGTGTCTTCTGCAGTCTGAAGCTTTGCGTTAAATCCAACACCTGTCTTGCCGCGGCGACCTTCGATAATCTTTTCTAGACCAGCAAATGCGCCACCAACGATAAATAGAATATTTGTTGTGTCGATTTGAATAAATTCTTGATGAGGATGCTTACGTCCACCTTGTGGTGGAACAGAAGCGGTTGTGCCTTCAAGAATCTTCAATAAAGCTTGTTGAACACCTTCACCAGAAACGTCACGAGTGATGGATGGATTTTCAGCCTTTCGTGCGACCTTATCGATTTCATCGATGTAGATAATTCCGGTCTCAGCCTTTTTGACATCAAAGTCGGCTGCTTGCAAAAGTTTGAGAAGAATATTCTCGACATCTTCGCCTACATAGCCAGCTTCAGTCAGCGCAGTCGCATCTGCAATAGCAAATGGAACATTGAGCATGCGTGCCAAAGTCTGTGCAAGTAATGTCTTACCGCAACCCGTTGGTCCAAGAATAAGGATGTTTGACTTCGCGAGTTCGACCGCGTCTTCGCGCTTTGTATCACCAGATTGAACGCGCTTGTAATGATTGTAGACAGCAACGGCGAGAGAACGCTTCGCGCGCTCTTGGCCGATAACAAACTGATCAAGAAAATCAGAAATCTCTTGAGGTTTAGGAAGTTCGGTCAGACCAAGTGCTGAGGTTTCAGAAAGTTCCTCGATGATAATTTCATTACAGAGTTCGATACATTCATCGCAGATGTAAACCCCGGGGCCGGCAATAAGTTTTTTAACCTGCTTTTGTGTCTTTCCGCAGAAAGAACATTTAAGGAGGTCGCCGGTTTCTCCGATGCGTGTATTCATCCCCGAAGACTACAAAGCCCCACCATTTCTGGCGGGGCATTTGAGCATAACTTCTGTTCGCTTATAGGTGAATTAAGAATCTACCTTTTACTTAACAGCTTTGCGTGAAGCAAGAACCTGATCGATAAGGCCGTACTCGACTGCCTCTGCAGCGGTAAGAATCTTGTCGCGCTCGATGTCCTTTGCAATCTCTTCTGTTGTCTTCGTCGAGTGCTTTGCAAGCATCTCTTCAAGAAGAGTACGCATGCGGAGGATTTCACGTGCTTGAATTTCAATATCAGAACCCTGTCCGCCACCCTCAGAGGATGGTTGGTGAATCAAAATGCGAGCATGCTCAAGAGCCATACGCTTTCCTTTAGCTCCACCTGCAAGAAGAATCGCAGCAGCAGAAGCGGCTTGTCCAAGACAGATTGTCATCACGTCTGGGCGAACAAATTGCATCGTGTCATAAATTGCCGTCAGCGCTGTGAAAGATCCACCCGGTGAGTTGATGTACATCATGATGTCGCGGTCTGGATCCATTGATTCAAGTGTCAAAAGTTGAGCCATAACATCGTTTGCAACAGTGTCATCAATTGGTTGACCCAAGAAAATAATGCGCTCTTCAAATAACTTTGTGTATGGATCAAGGCGCTTGAAGCCGTAAGCGGTCTTCTCTTCGATTGTAGGAAGAACGTAACGTGCTGAAATATCGTTTACTTTATTAATCATGCTGCTCCACCGCTTCCTGTAACTTGTGATGCAGTCTTAACGACGTGGTCGACAAGACCATAAGACTTGGCTTCTTCAGCATCAAACCAGCGATCACGATCTGAGTCAGCAGTGATTGTTTCCACGGTTTGACCAGAGTGCATTGCAATAAGTTCTGCCATGCGGCGCTTTGTGAATGCCATTTGTTCTGCCTGAATGCGAATTTCTGTAGCTGTGCCGCCAATGCCACCCAATGGTTGGTGCATCAAGATGCGCGCATTCGGAAGTGCGTAACGCTTTCCTGGAGCTCCTGCAGTGAGAAGAAATTGGCCCATCGAAGCAGCAAGACCCATGGTCACAGTTGCAACATCATTCTTGATGTATTGCATGGTGTCATAGATCGCCATACCAGCAGATACGGATCCGCCAGGTGAGTTGATGTAGAGAAAAATATCTTTATCTGGATCTTCTGCAGCGAGAAGAAGCATCTGTGCAGAAATTGCATTCGCCATGTTGTCTTCTACTTGGCCTGTCATGAAAATAATACGTTCCTTGAGAAGGCGTTGGTAAACCTGGTCATCCAAGCCACCCATGCCTTGACTCGCTGAACGCGAGGNGATTTCTTCCACTGTTCCTCCTGACAAGCAATACCGATTTAATCTATGTATTGACCTTAACAATGTTTAGGCAGGAATGCTTCCCGATTAGCAGGAAATACAGGCTGGGGCTGTTCGCCCTGAGAGAAGTGTTATTCGGCGTCGGCTGCTGCTGGGTCAGTAATGACTTGAGGGCGCAGAGCTTCAAGATCTACAGCCTTTCCAGACTTGGTGACAACCTTCACACGGCTGAGAACGCCGGCGAGNGCCTTTGCGCGAGCAACCTCAGAAATCATGGTGTTTACCTGGCCAGCATCAGTTACTTCCTTGATGAATTGGTCTGGTGACATTCCATATCGTTGAGATGCGCGGAAAAGGTATTCAGTGAGCTCTTGTTCGTTGACGGAAACTTGTTCTGCATCAACGATCGTGTCAAAGATGATTTCTTGAGTAAATGACTTTGTTGTTGATTCAGTTACCTCAGCGCGGTGGACAGTGTCCTCAAGACGACCTTCACCTTCGAGATGACTCTCAACTTCCTTCTCAATGAGGTTTGCTGGAACTGGAACCTTTACTTCGGCCATCAACTTGTCGACAAGAAGATCGCGGGCAGATGCCCCTTGTTCCATCTCCTTGATGCGTTGCAAACGTGTAGAAATATCAGCCTTTAGTTCAGCGATGGTTTCAAATTCTGATGCCATCTTTGCGAATGCATCATCAGCGTCTGGAAGGTCGCGACGCTTAACAGCCTTGACTGTTACATCGATATCGCCGGTTTCTCCTTCTGCCATTCCAACGAGCGGAGAAGTGAAACGCTTGCTCTCGCCTTCCTTCAATCCTTGGAGTGCATCATCAAGTCCATCAACCATTCGGTTTGAGCCGACTTCGTATGAAACATCGTTAACAGTTCCGCCATCAATAGCTTCGCCGTTTACTTTTGCAATCAAATCAAGTGAAACAAAGTCACCAGTCTCTACAGCCTTTTCCACTGATGTGAGAGTTCCGAAGCGAGCGCGGAGAGCAGTGAGTTGCTCATCAATATCTGCATCAGTTACTTCGACATCATCAACAGTAAGTGTGATCTTTGAAAAATCTGGAAGATCAATTTCAGGGCGGATATCGACTTCAACTTCAAGAGTCATAGAGACCTTGTCCTTAAGTTCCTTGATATCTACTTCAGGGCGACCAATCGGTGAAACCTTCGCTTCACGTGCAGCCTGAGTGTAAAAGGTAGGAATTGCAGAATTGATTGCCTCATCCAAAACAACGCCACGACCAACACGTTGATCAATCATTGCTTGAGGAACTTTGCCCTTACGGAATCCGGGAATGTTTACGCGCTTGCTAACAGCTTCGTATGCATTTGCGAGGAAGGGAGCCAATTCGTCGAAGGTAACTTCAATAGAAATCTTTACGCGGGTTTCATTGAGTTTTTCTACGGCGCTCTTCACGGCTCTCCTTCAACGGGATTTACTTATTTATAGGTATTGCGATTTTGGGATTACTGGTCGGGGCGGCGAGATTCGAACTCGCGATCTCCTGCTCCCAAAGCAGGCGCGCTAGCCACTACGCTACGCCCCGGCGGCGTAAGGCAGGAGTCTAAGGTATGAAATTACCTTCTCCTAACCAGAACGGGTACCTTATGCCACGGGAGCAGGAACCCCTTCCGGGGTCCCCGCCCCAACGCATAAACGCCTCAATGCGGGTGTAGTTCAATGGTAGAACTCCAGCCTTCCAAGCTGGTTGTGCCGGTTCGATCCCGGTCNCCCGCTCCACGTTTTAGTTAGTTTGCCGACATATTTGATCTAGCCGGTGATAACGCTTCCTACTCGTGTTATCAGAATTGTTCCCGTAAACGAGATTTCATTCGAAGCTGAACTCTGCATGAAATCCAGCGTATTGATCTTCAACGAAGCGTTGCTTTCACTTGGAACAACAATCGCAGTAAATGTCATTGCGGTTCGTGGTCTCAACGTAACGTCAGTCGAGAAATTGGCATTTGCAACCATGACTGAACTCTTGAAAACACTAGTCCCGTTATTGCAAATCAAACTTGCGCCAATTGATGCACCGGCAGGNAAGGAATTTTTCCATTCTCCATACACAACGCCATAAACAGTATATGCAACGCCTGAACTTAAGTTTCCAAAGTTTGCACTTTGTGAACTTGACCCTGACATCTTGAAGACTGATAGATCGATTGCCTGTACTTCTGATGGACCAGTGGGGCCCTGCGCTCCAGTTGCACCCTGAGGGCCTTGTGGACCCTGCGCACCAGTTGCACCAGCAGAACCATTTGTACCTGCGGTTCCTGTTNCTCCTGTTGCTCCTGTTGCTCCGGTTTCACCGATGTCGCCCTTTGCGCCTGCTAACCCAGTTGCACCAGTTAATCCCGTTGCTCCTGTTAATCCCGTTGCTCCTGTTAATCCAGTTGCACCTGTTAATCCAGTTGCACCTGTGTCNCCTTTGGCGCCAGCAACTCCTTGAATTCCTTGTGCGCCTTGTGCGCCTTGAATTCCTTGCGCACCTGCAGGACCAGCAGGACCGGTTGCACCAGCAGGACCTTGAGAACCAGAGGAGCCGGCTGGACCTGAATCTCCCGTTGCACCTTTTGCTCCGGCGGGACCTACTGCACCTGTTTCACCTTTTAATCCAGAAGATGATGATCCTGATTTTCCATCTACTCCAGATGGACCCATTGGTCCTGCCGGTCCTTTAAGACTTATTGGTGTTGGCCATTTGTTATTTGTTTTGGGGCCATAAAAATTAAATGAAGTGATATCAATATAGAAGTCGCCGCTATCTCCCAGCGAAACAGAAGGAGCACCTTTTCCACTCAAAATGGTATTGGTCGTATCTGATACTCGTCCTGCTTTTTTTAATGTGCTTGTCTGAATTGTTACTTTTTTCTGTGTGGCCGCAGCGTTCGCGCTTTGAGTTACTGCAATCGGTGTGACCAGGACTAAGGGAAGAACAGCAATGAAAGCTTTGCTTACTCCTCCCCGTGAGGTTTTCATAGGACCTTCTCGGGGTTCGATGCTCCCCTGCGGGGAACGTGTAAGAGAGATTCTTTTCCCAGAAATCACGCAAAGTAAGTGGGCCAGCACTCGGGACTCTAAGTGCTCTCACAGGAGGAATGGTCAGGTTTTTCAGAATCGAGGAGTTATCTACGGATATCGGATATGAGGGTATTCGGTAGGCAGTATCAAATGAGGGTAAAAGGAGTTATATGAAAAAGAAGACCATTGCAATGATCGCAGTTGCAGCAACCGTTTCGGTTGCAGGAATTGGTGCAGCTGATGCTGCATCGAAGAAGACTGTTGTGAAGGCAACGACATTCTCTTCAACAACTCGTCCATCTATCGGGGGAATGCAAGGCATGGACGGAGTGAATCCACTTACTTCCGTACTTGCTGGATTAGTTACAAAGGGAACAATTACTCAAGCACAAGCTGATGCAATCACTGCAGCATTAGCAGCTGCTCGACCAACACCTCCTGCGGGCGGTATGGGAGTCGGTACACCTGGTTTTGATAAGCAAGCAGTCATTCTTTCCACTCTCGGAATTGATGCAGCTACTTTGCAAGCAGGACGACAAGCCGGCAAGTCACTTGCAACTATTGCAGGAGCAAAGACTGCTGCCTTGATCACCGCACTCGTAAATGCTGAATCGGCATCCATCGATGCAGCTGTTACAGCTGGAAAGATGACTGCTGCACAAGCAACAACGGCTAAGGCAGGTTTGACTGCACATGTCACTGCTGAGGTTAATCAAGTCGGCAGTACAGGAATGCAAATGGGTCGCGGACATGGCCGCGGTATGGGTGATCACCTTCCAGGCGCACCAACTCCACCTGCTGGCAACAACTAATCACACCTAGCAAGCACAATCGGCAAGACCCGCACCTTCTCCGTGCGGGTCTTGTTTTTTTATATCTACAGTTTTTGAGAGGATGGGGCCATGAACATCCATATCGGAAGTGACCATGCAGGACTTGAATTCAAAAATCGCATCGTGGATCACTTAAAGAGTC
>JGI24890J29729_1000093_pt1 | contig 72693 bp, 79 predicted proteins | sample FreactcultureFD7_FD_29729 | JGI IMG/M metagenome (IMG submission 29729)
AGGGCAAGCTCGATCGGGACCTAGCATGACAGGGCAAGCTCGATCGGGACCTAGCATGACAGGGCAAGCTCGATCGGGACCTAGCATGAAAAGAGAATCGGGCGCAGGCGCGTGATATAAGATTCAAGCAATGTAAAGCGGGAAAGACGTTTATTCTCAATTTTTGTGGCAAGATAGAACAAAATTCCAAGATCTTGTTTCCTGACAGTGAATTTCGCCGCCAGGGGGCCGACTCTTGTTTTTATGTATCAGGGCCTAGCTGGAAAATGTGGGCCTCTGGCGGGCCTCTTTTAGGGGTCTCCGGGCATTGCACAAAAGATAGGCGATTCGCTTGAATTCCTGGGCTGTCAAGCAAAAGATTCCAGGCTAAATTGACGATTCTTTGACGATTCCGCTTGCAATCAAAGCGATTCGGCCCCATATTCGACTTGTCACCCGGCCAATAGCAGCCGGGCCGGGGTCCAGATTGGATTCGCAAAAAACACCGAAGTACGGCATATGCGAATCAGTTGCCCAAATGTCACACTAATGAAATCTTAAGATTAATCAAAAGATATCGCTTGCCGTGATATTTTTGCAATCCCGACTGATTCGGTCGTGATAAACTATCGTTCGATAATCTATCGTTTGATAATCTATCGTTCGATAATCTATCGTTCGATATTTTTAACTGCTGATAGTTGGGCAAACTTTTGATACCCCTACGAGGGAATTGTTCATCCTTTGACCCCTACGAGGGAATTGTTCGTCCATACCCCTACAAGGGAATTGTTCGCCCATACCCCTACAAGGGAATTGTTCAGGTATAAAACGCTTGACTTAATGAAAAATCTGCTGTAAAAACCTAACAAAGGAGTACAAAAATGAAAAAAATCTTGGTTGGAATGGAAACATCTGGAACGATACGTCAAAAATTTAGAGACGCAGGCTTTGATGCATGGTCAATAGACTTGTTACCTTCCTTAGACAACAGCCCTTATCATGTTGTGGCAAATGTCTTTGACTTTTTAGACTCTGATAAAACTGTTTGGGACCTAGCTATTTTTCACCCATCTTGCACCTATCTTACATGTTCGGCTGAATGGGCGTATAAAGAGCCTGACTATCTTAGGTATCCTGACGTTGGATATCATCAAAGGGTAAACAAAGACACTTTAGTAGGAAGTAAAAGGTTTGCTGCAAGACTAAATGCATTTGATGATTTTGTAGAATGCTTAAATACAAGTAATTCTTATAGGATTGCTGTAGAAAATCCTATTGGAATTGTTTCTTCTTGGTTAAGAAAGCCTGACCAAATTATTCAACCATATCAGTTTGGAGAAAATGCCTCTAAAGCAACTTGTCTGTGGCTTAATAACCTACCTAAACTTGTCCCAACAAATCGGTTTACTGGAAGGTTTGTGATAGATAAAAGTTCTGGTAAGAAAGTGGAACGTTGGTCAAATCAAACTGACTCTGGTCAAAATAAACTTTCTCCTTCTAAAGATCGTTGGGCGGAACGTAGCAAGACTTATGCTGGTATAGCAAAAGCTATGGTAGATCAATGGGGGCATATAGTAAAAAACTCTTGACAAAGCAAAGCGAATTGTTTATCAAAATGGTCTGGACAAATCGTGATGTACCCTCTTGGTTCACTCAAGAAAATCCTTGACTTCCTGAACGAATCAGCCTATACATAATCACACAAGGCAGGACGAACCTGCAACAATGAAAGAATGAAATGACCTTCGATATGACCGCTAAACCCTTCAATAAAGCCAAGTACCTTGCTCCTAACCTTGCTGATATGCTTTCCTATAAGCGTCCTCAAGGTTCTCGCTATCAAAAGAAATTCTGCCGTAGGTTCCTTGAGCCTGTGTTTGGTCAACCTGACCGTCACGGCAACTATACATTGATTATCAATAATCATAACAATACACTTCCTAATATTGCCTTCATGTCTCACCACGACACTGTTCATAAAGATGATGGGATTCAATCTCTTTTTTATCAAGGTGATGTTGTAGGTACTACTGGTAAGGATTGCTTGGGAGCAGATTGCACCACTGGCGTCTATATCATGCTCCGTATGATTGAGGCTAAAGTTCCCGGTGTCTATGTGGTTCACGCTGCTGAAGAGATTGGCTGTGTAGGGTCTAGTAACCTAGTCAAAGACGCACCTTCTTGGATTGACCATGTGAAGGCTGCTATCAGCTTTGATCGTAAGGGTTTTGATAGCATTATTACACACCAAATGTGTATGCGTACTTGCTCTGATGCTTTCGCTGACAGCTTCTCTGCTATCCTTGATATGGGCCACAAGAAAGACGATACTGGCTCTTACACGGATAGTAATGAGTATGTGGGGGTTATTGGAGAATGCACTAACCTTTCGGTGGGGTATCTCAATCAACACACTATCCGTGAAACCCAAGATCTTGCGTTTGTGGAAGACTTGATTGACCACCTGATTAATGCTGATTGGTCCTGCCTTGTCTTTAAGCGTCAAGCTGGTGATGTGGAATATGATAAAAACTACTACACCTTTGGCAAGAAAGGTTCCTCTAAAAGCACTAACTCTGGTTACGGCTGGCCTTCTCTTGACTACTATGACGACACCTACTATCAAGAAAAGACAGACTATGCCTACAAGGGAGAGCCTTCTATAAGTGAACTGCAAGACCTTGTTTCAGTAATCAAGAAGTACCCTGAGCAAATTGCGGATATCTTGGCAAGTTATGGGTACTCTGCTGATGGTCTGATTGATGATTGTGTTGACCTTCGTGACAAGTGGAATCGTAAGTATAGAAATGTGGGGGCCTAAATGAGGATGGTGTTTGTTTTTGGAAGTAACCTTGATGGTATTCATGGTGCAGGGGCTGCAAAATATGCCCACAAAGAACTTGGGGCACAGTGGGGAGTGGGGGAAGGGATGACAGGGGCCACTTACGCTCTCCCCACCAAAGGTCATAAACTCTCTTACATGAGTCTGGAACAGATTGATCCTTACATTAAAAACTTTCTTGATTATGCAAAAGAGAATCCCTCTTGCACTTTTGCTCTAACACCAATAGGTACGGGTTTAGCTGGTCACAGGAAGAAAAGTATTTGGGGTATTTTGGAAAAGTATGGTGTTCCTAAAAATGTTTACCTTACCTCTACTTGGGTAACAGAGTAAAAAGTTCTTGACGAATCGCTGAAGACCCTCTATACAGAATACAACGAACAACGAAAGGAACTGACAATATGAATGATGTGATTGACTTCATTAACCCGCAAGATGTTTACAGCTTTGTCGAAGGTAAAGGTACTAAGATTGCCACCGTTACCTTTATCAAGGCTGATGGTACTGAGCGTATTTGTAATGGACTGTTCAAGCCTGTTAGTCATATTGTTGGTTCTGAGCGTGGATATAAGCAAGGACAAGACATGCGGGCTAAGGGAATTGTTCCTATGTACGACCTCAAGAAAGGTGCATGGATTTGCTTCTATGCAAATAAGGTGATCAATGCAAAGTAAGTCTGTGAAATATATAGTTACAGAATATACTAGTCCTGTTTATTATTATTATCCAAACAAACTTGTTTCATGGCATTTCACAGAAGAAGGCTTAAAAGAGTACTTGCAAAAATATGGGACTTATAATAAGGTAGTCTGGAAGATCGAATCAGTGATTATCCCTGAAGGAAATATCACCCTAACAGAGGTACAAAAATGAGCGTCTACGAAGAAATCATCCCCGGCCCTGACTTTGTTGTGGTTTCATTTCCACTTCATGGTAAGTATTATGAAGTTGAGGCTTATGTTACCAAACATGCCACAGGTATGCGTTACTATGAGTGGGACACAGGTGCATCAGGTTGGCAGGTTATGACTTACCCTACCTTCGCTTTTGAAGGGTTTGATGACGATGATATGGCTCTAGTGTTTGACACTAATGAACTGAAGAAACTTGAAGATGATGCTAACCAAGCATACTGGGATAAAGTAGGAGAATACGCATGATTGATGATGATATCCAATTCGACCCTGACTTTGACGATATTGATCAGGTGTGGCAAGACTTTTGGGAGGGTATTTTTGATGACCTTCCCGAAGAAGCTGATGAAGCTGACCTTACTGCCTTCTTTGATGGCATGATTGATTGCTATGGCTTGACTGATCAAGAAGCCATTGATATGCTGGCAAAGCATATTATCATTCGTTCTAGTAATATCAATAAACCAAAAGGGTATCTCCACTGAAACCCTATATGACAATGTTTGTTCCTGCCCAAGAGTATGTACATCAGTTAGAGCAATTGATTGACATTAACTACAGGGTAGGGACACCACAAGAAGCTGAAGTCTTTCAGCATGAACTTCAATCGGTAGTAGAGTACAATGAACATACATTGAGTGCTTACTATCCAGTATATATGACCACCAACAAAACAACCACACCAAAGGAAACTACTAATGCTTAAGTTTAATATTGGCGATAAAGTTACTCTTAATCCCAGTTTGGATATGAATAACTACTCTAAAGACTATCAAGAAGTGTTTAACAATATGCCTATTGGTACTGTAACCAAAGTGTACCCTCTGTTTATTATTGATGATATTGAACATGTTTGGCCTTACAACGTATACTTTCCGGGGTTCAGTGAAACCACTGACGACCTCTTTCCTTGCTTCTCTTGGGAGTTGGCTTATGTTGGTGTATGATAATCACACAGAATGTGACTTTTGTGGTGATAAGGTTCCTGATAGCCTCATTGTTATGAGTGGAGCCTTTGCTATGGTACAGTCTATCACTTGTCTTGCTTGTGCCATGCTGGAAAATGACTACTTTGAAGATGATGGAGAGGATGATGATCAACCTTATCCTGAAGACTAAGTATACAGATGATTGGAAGGACTTCTATGAAGTAGAGGACTTCTTAGAGTATCTAGAAGAGGAAGATGAACACATCCTTGATGGGGGATATTCAGGGTGGGACAAACCCTAAAGTAAGATGGATGTTGTTCGTCAGAGTTCAAGGGGCAAATGAAAATAAATTTCCCCTTGACGAATCACTGACAAGTCTGTATGTAGACACTTGAAGAGGAAAGAAAATGATCTGTTACAAAGATATGACCTTCTGTGTGGCTAAGTGTGATAACAAAGACTGCTCTGGTATGCTTACAGACGAAGTGAGGGCTAATGCTGCTAAGTGGTGGGGTTCAGATGAAGCACCCATTGCTGTAAGTGACTTTACCTATAACTGTTTCTTTTACATACCGAGGAAGTAAGACATGAAGCCTATCCATATGGAACTAATTGGCCAAAACACTGTAGTATATGATAACCACAGCATCACAGGGCGTGGAGGTAACAGTGGCATACCCTATATGGCTAGGCACCTTATTTCACTAGGATATGACCCTATGTCTGAGGTACTTTGCTACAGGAAAGGAACTGTGTGTTTCTCATCCACTACACTTGACTTTTGGGCTAAGGTTAACTATGTAGAGACTGATGACAAAAGCGTGAAGCGTAAGAAGTATACACCTTTCAAATGGGGGACTACAGATGATCCTGACAACAGCCGCAGCGTATTGCCTAGCACTTAATGTGTACTTTGAGGCTAGGGACCAAGACAAAGACGGTCAGCGTATGATTGCTGAAGTCACTATGGAACGTGTCCATCGTACAGGCTTTCCTAAGACTGTTTGTGGCGTTGTTTGGGATAAAGGTGCATTTAGCTGGACAGATGACGGTAAGCCTGATAAGCCTACAGACACTAAAGCATGGCTACAGGCTCAGATGATTGCCAATGAGGTATTGCTCAACGGTTGTGAACTTTGTACTGGTGCTACCTATTACCACACCATTGCTGTTGACCCTTACTGGGATAAAGGCTATAACTACATCGGCAAGTGGGGGAATCACTTGTTCTATGCTAAAAAAGGTTGTGATGAATGAGTGAAAATATACATCTTCCCTGTCCATTTGACAACTGTGAATCTTCTGATGCCTTTGACTACGAAGATTCTAAGAAGGTAGGGTTTTGCAGAAGCTGTGGACAATCCTATCCACATAAAAATATGAGGCTTAAAGATTGGGCTAAAGATGCCTATCCCCTTAAGGGGTTTGTTCAGAAAGAGGAAGAAGTGAATACAAGCTATGCTGTAATAGAAAATAAAGACGGAGAGTACCTAGAACATCGTGGAATTCTCCCTAGGGCTATGGAATTCTATAAGTGCTTGACTTACAGTGACTCTAATGATAATCCAATTAAGCATGTTTACGTATACCCTGACGGTGGAAATAAGACCCGAGTATTCCCGAAAGAGTTTTATGTAGGCAAGTTTAAGAGTGATCAACTTTTTGGTATGAACCTCTTTCCTGCTGGTTCTGCTGAAGCTGTGACTATCACTGAAGGTGAACTTGACGCTATGTCAGCCTTTCAGATGCTTGGTTCTAAGTATCCGGTTGTCTCTTTGCCCTCTGCTACCCCTTCTAAGAAACTCCTTGAGAATTGTAAGGATTGGCTTGGCTCATTCAAGAAGATTTATCTTTCTCTTGATGCAGATGACAAAGCTGATAAGTTTGCCACAAGCCTAATGCACTTGTTTCCGGGACGTGTCTATAAAGTCCCTCACGATAAGTTTAAGGATGCTAATGAGTTTCTTCAAGCTGGTTGTGGTGAACAGTACCGTAAAGCGTGGTGGTCCTCAGGTCTTTACACTCCTGAGAATATCTATGCCACAGAAGAAAAGTTCCTAGAACTTCTTCACGATACTCCTGACCATAGTTTTGTTCCTACTGGTATTGAAGCACTAGACGAGAAAATCCTTGGTCTTATGCAAGGACACTTCACTGTTATTAAAGCCCCTACAGGCATTGGTAAGTCTGAGTTTATGCGATACTTGGAATACAACTTTATCAAGAACCATCCTACTGTACGTTTTGCTACTTGGCACCTTGAAGAGACTAAGTTGCGTTCTCTGCTTGGTGTGGTTTCCTACTATCTCAAAGACGATCTTACTCGAAAGGACTTGATCACTAAGAAGGGTCGTATGGCTGACGTAGAGGCTGCTATCAAGCATATCACTCACAATACAGGGTATATGCAGTTCCACATTGATGACGCTGATGCAGAGGCTCTGGTAGAGCAGATCAGGGTGCTTACTCAAGTTTATGGGTGTCAGTATATCTTCTTTGAACCTATCCAAGATGTGGTGACAATCTCTAATGACGATAGTAAAGAAGCATTGCTTGCTGACTTGTCTGTTCGACTGTCTAAACTTGCTGCTGACCTTAATGTAGGCATTGTTACTATTGCTCACACTAACGAGAATGGTGATCCTAAATACTGTAAGATGATTGCTCAACGGGCTTCAGTCATTATCGACCTTGATCGTGATAAGGAAGCTGATAATATGCTTGACAGGAACACTACAAAGCTGGTAGTTAAGAAGAATAGACCTTGCGGACTTGAAGGTAATTCAGGTGAGTTGGTCTTTGATGGTGACACGTTCACCCTTAGTGAAAAAGGCAGTTGGTAAAACCAACAAAGAAAGGTAGTTGAAAATAATGAATATTATCGTCCTTGATAGTGAAAGTGATGGGCTGTGGGAAGAAGCCACCAAAATTCATGTCCTGTCTTGGACGGATGATGGGGTAAACTTTCAGTCTACTAATGACTACGATACAATGCGAAAGGTACTAAGTGTACCAAATACTAAGTATGTTGCACACAATTCAATTCGTCACGATTTGCCTTTGTTTAACAAGTTGCTTGGAACTGAACTAACTTACCGTGATTTCATTGACAGCCTTGCACTCTCTTGGTATCTAAGCCCTGAGCGCCCTAAGCATGGTATTGAAAGCTATGGTATTGACTTCAAGGTTCCTAAACCTAAAGTAACTGATTGGGAAAATCTTTCCTATGAAGAGTACAAACATCGTTGCGAAGAAGATGTTAAGATCAACTGGCTCTTGTGGAAAGATCAAGAGAGAAAGCTAACCGCTTTGTATAAAGGCGGTGATATGAACCAGTTTATCGAGTACTTGTCCTTCAAGATGGATTGTGCAAGGGAACAAGAACTAATCAAAGTACGTCTTGATGTTGACCTTTGTACAAAGTCTTATGAAACGCTCCTTCAACAGAAGGAAGAGAAGACTGTAGAACTTTCTAAGGCTATGCCTAAGAAGCCTATCTACAAAGAGGTCAAAGAGCCTGCCAGTATCTATAAGAAAGATGGCTCTTTGTCTGTGGCAGGTAAGAAGTGGTTGGATACCCTGATCACATTGAAACTACCACATAATACTAAGGGTTCCTTTAACATTATTGACCACTATGAAGAGGGAAATCCTAACAGCCCTGATCAGGTCAAAGAGTGGCTTCATAGTTTGGGTTGGAAACCACAGACCTTCAAGTATGTGAAGGACAAGACTACAGGCAAAGAAAGGATGGTTGAACAAGTCAGAGACGAAGGGGAACTTTGTGAAAGTGTAACCGATCTAATCGAAAAAGACCCCGCAGTGGAAATTTTGGAGGGTTTGACTGTTATCAGTCATCGTCTTTCAATCTTCAAATCCTTCTTGGAGTGCCACAAAGATGGTTGGCTTAAAGCTGAGATTGCAGGCCTTACTAATACGCTTCGCTTTAAGCACTCTAAACCTCTTGTCAATCTTCCCGGTGTAGACAAGCCTTGGGGTAAAGAGATTAGAGGTTGTTTGCTACCACCTGAAGGTTATGTTTGGGCGGGTAGTGATATGGTAAGTCTTGAGGATACTACTAAACGTCACTACATGATGCCTCTAGACCCCAGTTATGTTACAGAAATGAGCGCACCCGGTTTTGACCCTCACCTTAATCTTGCTCACTTTGCAGGAGTAGTCACACAAGAGCAGATTGACCTATACAACGATGGTAAGTTGAACCTTAAGCCCATCCGTAAAAAATACAAAGCCGCTAACTATAGCTGTATCTATGGTGTAGGTAAGGCAAAACTTGCTAGGACCCTTGATATCCCTGTGAAGGAAGCTGAAGGCCTTATTGAGGCATATTGGAGGCGCAATTGGTCAATCAAGCGTGTCTCTGAAAGCCAGAAGGTAAAGATTGTAGACTCTCAAATGTGGCTACAAAACCCTGTCTCTGGTTTCTGGCATAATCTTCGTGCTGAGAAAGATATCTTCTCAACTCTTAATCAAAGTACAGGTGTTTACTGTTTTGATACTTGGCTTTACTTTTCACGTCTACTTGGGCTTTCTGCTTCCTTCCAGTTTCACGACGAACAAGGTGTAGCTGTCAAGATTGGCGAAGAAGACTTTGCAAGAGAATCGTTGAAAGATGCTATCGGATATGTTAATAAGAAGCTTAAGCTGAATGTGTTGCTTGATGTTGACGTTCAGTTGGGCAAAAATTATGGTGAAGTTCATTGAAAAATACCCTTTAGTCTACTTGACTTTTGAAATACAACACCTATATCATACTTCCTAGCGGGAAATAAGCTTGCTAGGAAGCAAAACCCCGACAAACATCGGCCACGAAAAATTGGTCAAAACATAACAGGAATACAGGAAAACATGGCTACTAATACCAAATACAAAGAAGTTACCACCGTTGGTCCGATTGAATGGGCACGTATCTTTGAAGACAATCGGGATATGGAAGGTTATGAAGGCGCTTATGCCGATTGTGAAGGCGCATATACGGTAACTCAAATCCTTGCCAAGGATCAGTATGAAAAGCTGAAAAAGGCTGGCTCAATGAAGAAGCCTATCCAATCTCGTATGATGGATGGTGTTATTGCCATTAAGTTTGAACGTAAGCATCTTGTCACTACGAAGTCTGGTGATGTTATCGCTAAGGCTGGTGGAGCGCCAAAGGTCACTAACGCTGCGGGTAAGCCTTGGAGTGTTGAAGATGATGGCCTGATTGGTAATGGGACTATTGCTGAAATTACCCATCTGGTTCAGACTTTCCCAGTTAAAGACCCTAAGACTGGTAAAGATAGCACTGCTTCTCGGACTTCTTTGCAGAAGATTAAAATCGTTGATCATGTTGTTTATGAACGCCAAGAAGAGGATGCAGCATAATGGATTATTTGTTCAATATGTTTGACCAAGAAACTGGTTTTGAAGTTGTTGTCAAACGGGATAGCATTGACGATATCAATGATGTTCTTGAACTCTTCTACACCTTCCTTCATGGTTGTGGTTATACCTATGTAAGTAGGGTTGGTGTGCAGTTCGATAATAAAGATGAAAAATGGACCCTCTAATGTTTATGCAAATTTTTGCTTCGGTACTAGTGGTGCTCAACGTTATTGCCGCAGTATTTACTTCTGATGAACAAAAGGAAACAAACTACTTGCTTTGGGCAATTTTGATTGCTTTTCCTTTGTATCTTGGAGCCTATAAGTGACCACAATTAATGCTAAACTGGTAGCCCTCACCCAACCAACTATTGGGGTGGGGGCCGGTAATGCAGAATCCTTTGTTGCTTATTGTGCAAGGATTTCTAATCCCTCTAATCAAGAGAATCCAGATTATGAAAAACTTCTAGCCTATTGTGTAAAGCATAAACATTGGTCAATCTTTGAAATGGCTAATGCTGTTGTAGAAGTTGAAGCCCCTCGGGACATTACTCGTCAACTTCTTCGTCATCGTTCTTTCTCATTCCAAGAATTTAGTCAACGGTACTCTGACGAGATTGAGTTTACTACTCGGGAAGTTCGTGGACAAGATTTTAAGAATCGTCAAAACTCTTTGGACAATATTAGTGAAGAGTTGAAAGGGGATGCTGCTGTTGGGCTTAAGCAAGTAAAAGACCGTGCATATGGTGAGTATCTATACCTTCTGAATGAGGGTGTGGCTAAGGAGTGTGCAAGGGTAGTCCTTCCTGAAGGACTTACTATGAGCCGCCTATATGTTAATGGAACCTTGCGTTCTTGGATTCACTATCTTGAAGTACGCGATGATCCCGGTGTAACTCAATGGGAACATGTATTGCTTGCTCGAAAGATTAAAGAGGTGCTGCTTCCAGCTTTCCCAACTGTCTTTAAGACCTTGGATAGTTTGAATGGCTGAAGAAATTATTCTGACAACTTTACAAATTGCTCATATTAATGGGTTGTTTGCTAGAAACAAGAAAGCTAAACAAATCAGCCTTTCTATGCAGGAAGGAGAATTGATTATTAAACTTCAATCTCCAAAAAAGGTAAAGGTTAATAAGAATGCAGACTAAGATTCAGGCTATTAAAACCCTATTGAACGGTTTTGATTATACTTGTCTTGTGGAGGAAGTTTTCCAAAAAGAACTTGAAATGTTTTACAACGATCTTCATAACCCTCTATATTGTAAAGAGGGACTTGGTGAAAAGGAAAGAAATACTCTTAAAAAAGCTGTTTTGAGTCTTTATGAACACTATTTTGGGACAAACAGGACCGCTATCCTTAAGGGCGCTTATAAATGAAGCTTCTCATTGATATGGATATTATTGCATATCATGCAGTCTTTTCTGCTGATGGTGATACTGTCTCTGGTGTTGTTGATAAGATTGACAGCATTATGGAGAAAATCCTTTCAGCCACAGAAGTCCCTTGTGAATATCAAGGATACCTTACTGGTAAAGGCAACTTTAGACATGAGATTTCTGACGTATATAAAGCCCAACGTCCCAAGGAAAAGCCTATCTTGTTGAACTTCGCTAGAAACTATCTGGTAGAAGAGTGGGATGCAATCATCATTGAGGGCCAAGAAGCTGACGATGCTATTGCTATTGAGGCTGCTAGGATCGGATATGATGAAGCAATCATTGTGTCTATTGACAAAGACTTCAAGCAACTGCCTTGCCTTATCTATAACTATCAAAAAGACACTTGGCATAAGATAGGGGAATGGGAAGCTACCCTTAACTTCTATCTTCAAGTTCTGACAGGGGATAGGGCTGACAATATCAAGGGTGTTGATGGTATTGGTCCAGTTAAGGCAATGAAGCTTTTGTCTGGTTGCTTTGACGAGAAAAGCCTTTACAAAGCCTGTCTAGTAGCATATGACAATAAAGCAGATGAAGTTCTGAAGAGTGCGAGGTTGCTGTGGTTGCGACGAGAAGAAGGTCAAATGTGGGAACCGCCTTTTCTAGGGGATACCGTTCAGGCCTAGAAAATAAAGTAGCCAAGCAACTTGAAGAGGCTGGTGTCAAGTTTGAGTATGAAACCACAAAAATCAAGTATAAAGTGGAAGAAGAAAGAACTTATACACCAGACTTCGTACTTCCTAATGGCATTATTGTAGAGACTAAAGGCAGATTTGTGACTGAGGATAGGATGAAGCACCTTAAGATAAAGTTGCAATATCCTGACAAAGACATACGATTTGTCTTTACAAACTCTAAGAATAAGATTAGAAAGAACTCGCCTACCAGTTATGCAGACTGGTGTACCAAGAACGGCTTTAAGTTTGCTGACAAACTAATCCCAATGGAGTGGATCAATGAGTAATGATATGCTGCTTATTTGGAGCATTATTGAAGGTCCCTTTTCAAGTCAAGATGTTGAAGGTTGGGATCAAGAAGAAGATGGCCCTGATTGCTGGATTATTGTGGCTCAGACAGAAACGAGTTATGGTAGTTTAGAAATCAAAGAAATCTACTTTGAAACCTTTGATGGTGCCTATGAACTAGTTAAATATTTCACTCATGGCAGAGCGCCATATGTAATTGAGGGATGGTCATGATAACTGAAGTTTATGCTCTTATTAAAGGTTGGACAGGAGGGGTTCAAACTTGGCCTGTTGCTGTTTTCTCAAGCCTGTATGACCTAGAGCAGCACATGAAGGATAAAAAAGCTATCCACAACTTTAATGGTAACATTGTTGCAGCTTGGATGGACGAAGACTTTACATACACTTGGGCTAGTGTGGACTTTTATGGGTAAAACAGCTATTGTATATACTTGCGGACATGCCAAGCCTGATGTATCTAATGAACGGTACAACTGGCTTGGTAAGTTGATTGAAGACATTAAGCCTGATTATGTGGTTGATCTAGGTGATGGGGCTGATATGGCAAGCCTTAACTCCTTTGATAGCCGATATCCACAAGCAATCATGGCTCAAAGCTATGAGAAAGATATTGAAGCGTATAACGATGCAAATGAGCGCATTTGGGGCCGCTATAGGACTAGCAAAAAGAAACGCCCTTTCAGGATTGGGTTTGAAGGAAACCATGAAAACCGTATCAAAAAAGCTTTGGCAACTGATCCTAGACTTGAAGGAAGTAAGTACGGAATTTCTTTTTCCCACTTACAGACCGACTATTGGTTTGATGAATACCACGAATACCATAATGCTGGGCCAGCAATCGCTGATTATGATGGTGTTAGCTATTCGCACTATTTTTCTGCTGGAAACTTCGGTTCTGCTATGTCTGGCATTCATCATGCTTATGCACTTATCCAAGCTAGGAACCATTCTTCTACTTGCGGCCATAGCCATAAACGTAGTATCTATTTCAAAGACGGAGCGCATCCATCAGGTATTATTGGACTTGTTGCGGGCTGCTTCAAGGGGGCAGAAGAAGGATGGGCAGGCCAATCAAACCTTGCTTGGGCTAAAGGTGTCGTAATTAAACGCAACATTGACCAAGGTATGTATGACTTTCAATGGGTGAGCATGGAGGCTCTGGAAAAGGCTTATGGGTAAACGTTCAACAAAAGAAACTACTTTTGTAAAGAAACCGAGGGACTATTATCCTACTATTGACCCTGCTGCTGTATCTGCCCTTCATGGGCATCTACTACCTAATACTTGGTTCATAGAGCCTTGTGCAGGGGCTGGCGACCTAGCTAAGGGTTTGGTTAAAAAAGAACATCAGTGCGCTGCGCTGTACGATATTGACCCTCAATGGGACCTTGTGGTACAACGTAGTTGCCTGAGCCTTAGCAAATATGAAGTCACAAGGGCAAGTTGCTTTATTACTAATCCTCCCTTTACTTGGTCTATGCTACAACCTATTATGGACCATCTAATTAATCTTCTTCCAACTTGGCTGTTGCTACCCGCTGATTATATGCACAATGTTCGTATGGGACCCTATATGAAACAATGTAATAAGGTTATCAGTATTGGCAGACTTTACTGGGAAGAAAACAAAGTCAAAGGTGTTGACAACTACTGTTGGTATTCCTTTGATAAAGATCATAATAACAACACTGTTTTTGTGGGACGATAATGAATAAAGAAGATATTAAAAAGCTGATGGAAACTTATGGTTATCAGCGTATCCTTGCAGACCATAATATCTCTTTGTGGAAATCACTTGAAATCCTAGATGATCTAGGCTATATTTTTCTTGAGCGTTATGAGGACAAAGAATGATTGATAATATGATGCTAGCTTCGCTAACAGTAACTTGTATCTCTTTGCCGATAATTGCAGTAGCTATCTGCTTTGACATTGTTCGGGATATTATTAATGGCTAAATGGGAAATGAACAATATGACACCTCTCGATATGGTAACGCAGTTCGCTGTTGCTATGGGACAACCCCTTGGGCTTCCTTGGGTAACTGGTGAAAAAAGCACTGTTGAAAATATGCGGTTCAGACTTATTGAAGAGGAATTTAAGGAGTTTTCTCTAGAAGACACAGATCTTGTAGCAGCACTTAAAGAACTTGCAGACCTTGTCTACGTGTGCTATGGATATGCTGCCACCTTTGGTTGGGACTTGGATGAAGCTGTAAAACGTGTTCATGCTTCTAATATGTCTAAACTTGGGGATGATGGTAATCCTATCAAACGAGAAGATGGTAAGGTCCTTAAAGGGCCAAACTATAAGAAACCTGACCTAACTGATTTGGTGTAATATGGCTGACATGGTTCAAATCTCGGTTAAAGAATATCTTTCCCTTAAAGATGATGCTAATTGGCGAAGGTGCCTTGAAGCTGGTGGGGTAACATCAGACTGGGAATGGTATAGTGAGGCGCTGGATGCAGGCGGCTATTATGAAGAAGAAGAGGACGAAGAATGACTAATTACTTGCCTACAGACTATCAATCTTTTATTGCCACAAGCCGTTATGCACGATGGCTGGATGATGAAAATCGTCGTGAGAATTGGGGAGAGACTGTTCAACGTTATATTGACAATCTTGTGGTACCTAAAGCTGATGCCCAAACCACAGAAGAGATTCGTGAAGCTATTCTTAGCCTTGAAGTAATGCCCTCTATGCGGGCTATGATGACCGCTGGACCTGCTCTACAACGTGATAATACTGCTGGCTATAACTGTGCTTACCTTGCTGTAGATGACCCTAAAGCCTTTGATGAAGCTATGTTCATCCTTCTGTGTGGTACTGGTGTAGGGTTCTCTGTGGAACGTCAGTATATCAGTAAGCTGCCCGATGTACCGGATACTATGTTCCAAAGCGATGACACTATTATTGTAGCTGACAGTAAAGAGGGTTGGGCTAAGGCATTGCGTAAGCTGATTGCTTATCTGTATGCTGGTGAAATCCCTAAGTGGGACGTGTCTAAGGTTCGTCCTGCTGGTGCAAAGCTTAAGACCTTTGGTGGTCGTGCTTCAGGTCCTGCACCTTTGATTGACTTGTTTAACTTTACCATCAACACTTTTGTTAACTCTAAAGGTCGTAAACTCTCTTCTATGGATTGCCACGACCTTATGTGCAAGATTGGTGAAGTTGTTGTGGTTGGTGGTGTTCGTCGTTCAGCTATGATTAGTCTTTCTAATCTGTCTGATGATCGTATGCGACATGCTAAGTCTGGACAGTGGTGGGAAAAGAATGCTCAACGTGCATTGGCTAACAACTCAGTTGCTTATACTGAGCGGCCTGACATGGAAACTTTTCTTCGTGAGTGGACTTCTCTTGTTGAGTCTAAGTCTGGTGAACGAGGTATTTTCAGCCGTCCTGCGTCTAAAAAGCAAGCTGCAAAGAATGGCCGTCGCAACCCTGACTATGAATTTGGTACCAATCCGTAAGCGATAAATGTGCGGATTTAAAACTTCTCCTGATTGACTTGGAAGGCTGTAGCAAGCCGACAGGGCGCAAGCGTAATGGTAGCGTGAGAGACTAAGCGGAGAAGGCACTAAGACAGTGTATGCGATAGTCCAGCGCACAAGTGGGTATGCTAATGTAACCCCACAGTGTGAGGCAGTGAAATTATTCTAAGACCACAACAATTCTGTAATTTGACGGAATCTGTGATTAGGGCTACAGACACCCTTGATGACTTGATCCGTAAAGTTCGTATCGCAACTATCCTTGGCACTATTCAATCTACATATACTCACTTCCCTTATCTTCGTAAGTCTTGGAAAGACAATACTGAAGAAGAGCGGCTGTTGGGAGTTAGCTTGACTGGTATTATGGACAATACTCTAACTAACAATCCTTGGGAAAATCTGAATGTTATCCTTGATCTTTTGAAGCAAGTTGCTATTGATACTAACAAAGAGTGGGCAGAAAAGCTTGGTATTAATGCTTCTGTGGCTATCACTTGCGTTGACTAATTAGCGCCCTGTTGTGGTAACATAACAGTGAAAATCCTGTGAATTGCTGGAAACCCCTAACGTAAAGACGAGGGCAATCAGCAGCCAAGCCTTGAAAAAGGAAGGTTCAACGACTATCTACGAAGGTAGAGTAGGATCAAGTGATCCGAAGCGCAGGGCATCCTTATAGGATGATGATATAGTCTAGTCTCCTAAGAAACTAGGAGCAGTTTAGGTCTAAAAATGTACATAGTCTATAAAGCAACTTATAAAGATAAGTACTATATTGGTTTTACCAATGACTTGTCTAAAAGAATCTCTTCACACCAGTGTTCAATCAATTCTGGTAAGAAGAGTAAGTTTTATGATTATGCAAGAAAATACAACTTTGATAATTTTGTATTTTCTATAATTGGTGAGTTTGAAGATAAAGAATCTGCCTTTAGTTTTGAGATTGAGAACATAAAACTTTCTGACCCAAATTGCCTAAATTTGGCAAAAGGTGGTGAAGGTGGTTTTGTTATACCCGAATATTTACAAGATGGGTGGAAACAAAAACTAAAGGCTGCTAGACAAGGAAGAAAACCTGCCCAAGGTATGTCACACACAGAAGATAATAAAAACCTCTTTAGTTTGTGTGGAAAAATTCGTTGGGATAAGTATGGTAGGTACCCAAGTGAAGTGATTTCTTTATCTTTCAAAGATGCTAAACAAAAGTATGGCATAAGTAAAACTCATTACTATAGACTTAAACGGGCTGAGAATAACGAACTCAGTTGAATATAAACGTAAACCCTCTGGCACAGTTTCCCAGTTGGTTGACAGTGCAAGTGGTATTCACGCTAGGCATAGTGAGTACTATATTCGTACTGTGCGTGGAGATAACAAGGACCCATTGACCCAGTTTATGAAGGATCAAGGTATCCCTAGTGAACCTGATGTTATGAAGCCTGAAAGCACTACTGTCTTTAGCTTTCCTATGAAGTCTCCCTCTGGTGCTATTACTCGTAATGATATGACTGCCCTAGAGCAACTTGATCTGTGGTTGATCTATCAACGTCATTGGTGCGAACATAAGCCTTCAGTAACCATTACTGTTCGTGACCATGAATGGATGGAAGTTGGTGCTTGGGTCTATAAGTACTTTGATGAAGTGTCTGGTGTATCATTTTTGCCACACTCTGACCACTCTTATCAACAAGCACCTTACCAAGAGTGCTCTAAGCGTGAATACGAAGACGCTCTTGCCTTGATGCCGAAAAAGCTTGACTGGGCAAAGCTTTCAGAGTATGAAACTGAGGATACCTCGAAGGGAACTAGCACTTTTGCCTGCGTCGGAGGATCGTGTGAGGTTGTAGATTTGGTCTAATGAAGAAAGATTTAACAGGACAAACTTTTGGGGACCTCTACGTTGTAGGGGTCTCTGAAAAATCTAGAAATGGCCATTATAGGTATTCCGTAACCTGTGTTTGTGGGACTTCTAAAACTGTTTTAGGAACCCATTTAATTCAAGGTAACACTTCACACTGTGGTTGTAAAACTTTAAGAGTTAGTGCAAATTACCAAGGTTATAAGGGTGTTGGCAAAACTTATTGGAGTTCATTAAAACGGGGTGCTAATGGTGAAAAAGGAAGAAAGTCTCTCGACTTTAATTTGACCATAGAGTATATTGGAGACCTGCTAGAGAGACAAGAATATAAGTGCAAACTTAGCGGCTTACCGATAACTGCAAAAAGGGGAACTGCTTCTTTAGATAGGATTGATAGTGGTAAAGGTTATATTGAAGGTAATGTTCAATGGCTTCACAAAGATGTGAACATGATGAAAAGACATTATAACCAAGATTACTTCCTCTTTCTTTGTAAGAAAATTGCTGGGGGAAGCTGTGAAATCGTTGACCTGACCTGATAGGAATAGAATGTTCTATGTCTTGACCAAAGATGACTGCATTTGGTGTGATGCAGCTAAAGAACTCTTGAGCAAAACGGATACCCCTTTTGGGGTATTCGACTACCGTGACCATCCTATGCTTGCTCTACTTATGAAGAAGGCAGGACTACGTACTGTACCACAGATTTGGGTTGACACTCCTGATGGAAGAGAGTATATAGGTGGTTATGAAGACTTGATGAAATGGATTGCTACAAACAGTTTGACAAAACCTGTTACCTCAAGTGAATCGGAATAAATAATGACCACAACCCCTCAACGAACCAAGCGAACCACAAAGTATAAGGGTGCAGAATCAGAGGCAGTTATGCGCACTGTCTCTCTTAAAGCCCTCAATGACAATCAAAAGCATTACATCAAGGCTCTTAACGACTTTGATCAAGTGATTGTTTGTGGCTTCTCTGGTACAGGTAAGACTTACATTGCTGCTACTGTAGCTGCTAACATGTACGCTCAAAAGCAGATTGATAAGATCATCCTTACTCGTCCTAATGTATCCGTAGGTAAAGACCTTGGTTACTTTCCGGGCACTCTTGAAGAGAAGTTTGCCCCTTGGGCAATGCCTATCCTAGACGTTCTTATTGAACAACTTGGTAAAGCTGTGGTAGAGACGGCTATCAAGAATGGTAATATCGAGACGGCTCCTCTATCTACTATGCGTGGTCGTTCCTTAAAAAATGCTTTCATCATTCTTGACGAAGGTCAAAACACTACTGTGCCAGAGATAAAAATGTTCTTGACAAGAATCGGTCAGAACTGTAAGGTCGTGATTAATGGAGACGTTAAGCAAACAGACATTCGTGGACAGTCTGGTTTGTCTAAGGTTATCCAGTTGGCTAAAGACTACAAGTTGCCTGTTCCAGTGATTGAGTTTGGAGTAGACGACATTGTTAGGTCTGATATCTGTAAGCAATGGATCATTGCATTTGAAAAAGGTAAGAATGAATATGACGTTTAAGATTGGTGACAAAGTTAAGGTTAGTGGTACTCACTATTCCTTTGATGGTAAAGAGGGGATTATTTCGGGGGTTCACCCGGAAAGGGATGCCGCAATGGTCACTAAAATTAGCCCCCTTGCCCCTGAAGGAAAGTATTATGTATCTTTTAGTGAAATGACTCTTGTTGAAGCAGATCCTGTAGTGGAAAAGGAAGATGTAGTGTTTAATATTGGTGACAAAGTTCGTGTAACTGGTGATAAAGGTCGTGCATATCACAGTCTTGAAGCAGGCACTATTGGCACTTATGCTGAACCTACTTCAAGTACAAAATGGTTGAGAATTGTCCCTGATGATGACATGTACCCGGATCAGTGGGTTCACCGGAAAGACCTTGAACTTGTTTCAAAAGCAGAACCTGCATCTGTAGCACCTTTGACTAAAGGCTCTTCCGATGGAAAAGCTTCTGAGTATTATGACTTTCCTGAGGGTGCCTCTACTCTCAATGACCTGATTGAATACAAGAATATGACCTTTGCTCAAGGAAATATCTTCAAAGCAGCCTACCGGCTTGGCCACAAGGAAGGTATCACTACTGAGTACGACCTGAATAAGATTATCTACTATGCAGAACGTATGCTTAACCAACTGAAAGAAGGCAAATAATGAGCAGTGTTGTAAAAGACCTTATTGACCGTGTTAAACATCTGACAAAGGAGGGTACAGACGAAGCTTTGAAAGAACTTCAAGATATGCTCCAAGAACTCGAAGCTGCAATCCAAGAAAAGAAAGATAACTGATGAACCCCACTATTGACCTTGCACAACAACTGAAAGTCGTCCTTGCTACTGCTTTTAGTTTCTACCTTAAGACTCATAACTACCATTGGAATGTAACTGGCCCTAACTTCAGTGAGTATCATAAGTTTCTAAACGATGTTTATGATGAAGTGTGGGAAAGTGTAGATGCTTATGCAGAGCATATTCGTTCACTGGATACTTTCTCTCCCGGTAGCCTTTCTCAGTTTGCTCAACTGTCTAAGATCTTGGATGCTAATACTGTTATCCCCGGCCTGTCTATGATGAAGCAATTGGAAGATGATAACCGCACTCTGCAAGCTGAACTCACTAAGGCCCATGACCTTGCTGTAGAAGCTGGTGCATATGGTGTGGTGAACTTCCTTGAAGGTCAGATGGACTATCACGATAAGCTGCATTGGATGCTTCGAGCATTCACCCCGGCTGTAATGTAAAAAAATAAGCCCCTTCAGGAAATCAATCCTGAGGGGGCTTTTTCTTATTGTGCTTTATTTTTGTAGATATCAAGAATGTCCCTCTTGATTTCTTTTACATCGTCTTTTAGTTCTTGCCAAACTGCACGATCTTCTGTACGTTGGGAATCTCTGTCATTAATCTCTTTCTGAAGGAGGGCAATGGCCCTTTGGTTTGTCAGAATAACTCTGGCTACCCAACCCACAAAACCAAGACACCCAAGAAGAAAGCCGCTTACAATGGAGGTGAGATAATCATGCATTATTTACTACATCCCACGTCATAACCATGAATAAGCTTTTCACCTGTTACAAGGGACTTAGGACCACCATCAATAATCAGAGCATCAGCGTGATCATTGAAAAGAGGATTAAGCCCAGCACAAATAGCACTATCATTTTGCGTGTTGACGTTGGAGCAACTTGCTAAGAGCAACATTAGCGGGAATATTAGAGTAATCATTGATAGCTGCATCTATCTTTGTCCTTGTGGCGATATAGGTTGTTTGATCTTTGACAATGACAGCTTGCTTTTCAGTAAACTTACCGTATTCATAGATACCAAGGCACCCAAGAGCAATGCTGAAGATGAAGAGAAGAGGGAAGAAGAGTTTACTGGCTAGGTAGGATTGAATCATTTGGGAGAGCCTTCTTAAACAGTTCAGTTTGTGTGGCAATAGATTGTAGACCAAATGCACCTAGGATAAAGGCCGTATATGGCCAGACAAGGACAGTTGTCATTTCTGGTGTAGAGTAAATAGTAAGCCACACAAGATGAAGCCACATAACTATTGCCAGTTCTCTCTTGAAAGACTTATTATTCATAGGATACCTTATTTGAATGTATGGGCTAGGATGCTCAGTTCTTTAAGGCGGTTAGACCAACCTGTTCCAAACTTGTTCCAAGTGGACAAGGACTTATCATAGGCCAAACGAAGTGCGATATACTTGTCGATAAGGGTGCTAATATCCTTACCTTGCAGAGCATTGAGGGTCTGATTACCAATCACCCCATCAGCCGTTACACCAAGCACTTCCTGTAGCCATATAATAGCCTCATGTACACCAGAGTTGACTGCGCTATCGAACACAACCATGTCAAGGCCAGAGGGTAGCTGATCACCACAGACCCTATTCCAGTAGTCACGTTGATAAATTTGACAAGCAAGTTCTTTGGTTAGGTTCTTGATATCCAGAGAAGGATAGGCCCTCTTAGAGATACCCATATTGGTTTCACCACCGGGATCACTAGGATTATTTACATATCCACCTTCATAATGAAGTAAAGGAATAATGCAATTATGGAAATTATCCTTCATTTGGATTAAGTACCTTATACAATTCAGTTTGTTCAAAAGGGATAATGTCTTTTTCTTTAGACAAGGCTTCCCAATCAATATTGCCCGGCTCTACAATAACTGTGTGAGAACCTTCAATTTTAGCCAATACTGTATTTTCAGCATTATGCCATTCAAGGATATAGTTCATGTCATCACCGCCGATCTAGCATCAAAATCATACTTCAACAAAGTTACTGTTCCTGTACCTGTGGCCCCACCACTAGTACCTGTACCAGTAACTTCAACGCCAATACAGTCACCCGCAGCAAGAGTAATATCTACAGTCACGTTTGTCTGGTTAGTTGTATAGGTTTGTACAATAGTAGCATTTTTACGAATATTCAATGCTCCTGAGGTTCCAGTTACTGCAAAAGTTAAGTTAACCCTTACTGTGCAGGCCACAAGTGCAGTAAAAACAGAAGGCATAATTTGATTTACAGAAGGGGTACTGGTATTAGATGATGCGGAAACAGTTCCAAAAGGAAGACAGTTTCTTTGAACAATTGCACCAGCTACAGGAGAGTACATAGCTGGCCCAACAATACGAGGGGCACCTGTAGCACCTTCAGTGATAGCCACAGGATTATCACGCATTTTAGTCATAAGATCAGAAGTGATCGGGCTATTAGGATCAATTTCTGCATTAGTGATTGAGATATAACTTGTCATATCGGGTTCCTTATTATATCATTACATAGGGCGAAGAATTGTCAGAAGCAAACACAAGAGTAGAAGCATCTACAATATAGCCACCCTTAGCTTTTTCTGTGGTTGTAGCAGTAGCATAATCATTAGCAGTATTAGCCATAACCCTAGCAAACCTACCTGCGTAGTTATATGCTTGAGCAGTAACTTCTACTTCATGGCCATAGTTAGTTTCCATAAGCTTAATGACCTGAAGGTCAGTAGGAATAGGATTACCAACCTCATCTGTAATGGTTCTGCTTGTCACTTCAATAACATCTGCAAGACCAATAGACCTGTCTTTAGCATCCAAGACAATACGGTAGTTTTTAGGTGCAGTATTGAACCTGTTAAGCAGTCGAATAGACAACAGACCGACAATAGAGTCAGCCCCATTATTTACCCATCTACAGAAGATTTCTCTAATACGAGTATCACCATAGGCTTGTTTGCTTTCAGCATTACTGTCAATAGTAACAGTAAGCCTATTATAATTTTCTTTAGCAGAGATACTCTTAGTAGGGTCAGCTTGAACAGAGTAGAAGTGGATTTCTGTAAGACGGTATTGATCCAAGTCCTGTTGTTCAATCTCTTTGATATTGTTTCTATCCGACAAAGGGTAGGCAGTATCGTCAAAAAGAGGACGGTTAGCTTTAAGACCAATCTTGTTATTAACAGAATCCCACCAGATACTAACACCAAGAACAGCCAGTTCACCAACAAGAGTATTAACACCTGTAGGTGCTGTAATAACAGTGTCAAGATAGACAGAAGACATCCAGTCAGTTACTTCTTGTGCCCATGCAGCAGTATCAATATAAGCAGGATTGATATTTGCATAGTTGACCAAAAGGTCATAGACCACTGTATCCATTCTAGCGTGGGTATATGCTAGTACTTGCTGGAAGCTATCTCCTGCACTGTGTGTGGCAGCAGTAGTACCATACTGGCCTCTGGCAGTGAAGGTTACTACATCCCCTGTGAGGGAATATGCCACAATCTCAGAGCCAATGACAGCATACCCACTAGGGGAATAGCTAGAACCAATGCCTGTAGGAGACAGAGTAAAGGAAGTATCAGTCTCAAGCATATCTACAGTCAATGTACCTGTGGAAGCTTTAGGAGCAACAGCCTTAATATCATCTGCCAGAGAAAGAACATCTTTACCCTCAAAGGATACATTGCCATCACTATCAGGTCCAACCATGTTAGTGATAATAAAGTTTCTGGTTCTGGTATTTGTCAGAGTGCCATTATCAATATACCCATCAATGATACGGAGAGGACGCCCAACATAATAAGGGGATCGACTACGTAGTTTTGTGAAAAAAGTACCGAGAGTTGTTGGATCATATCCGCCTCCACTATATTGGGCAGCACCACTAACTCGTTCGGGTTGGTACTTATCTACAAGCCTGTCATTATAAGGGAAATCAGTAAGTGTCACTGTTACTGTGGCCCTACGTCCAAAAGCACTAAGGCTTTCATCAGAACCAGCAATATTAACAGTGGAAGAAATTGCAGAAATACTTTGCAGAGCAGGGAAATAGATTGCAGAACCTTTCGGAAAGTTAACCCTAGGGCTTGCAAATCGAAGAGTCTTCGTATTAATAGTCTTAGTCAGATCAAGGTAATTACCATCATAAGCAGATTTGAACTGACAGGTAGCAAAAGTATTAAAGCACTTCCGCTGACCTGTTGTTCCTAGAACAGCCAAACAGGGAGAGGTGCCATAAGTACGAGTGCAATAGTCCATATCAATTTCTACGATTTGGACAGGCTCTCTATTATTGGACATAAGCCTCTACCTCCATTGTTACCCTTACCCAACTACCAGTTTCAGTAAAGGTTGGTTTCATTTCTGCATTAGGCTTTCTCCAACAATAACCTATATCCTTAGTAAAGGTTGAAGGTCCACTTGCCCAAACAAAACCATGACCACCATTATACCAAGCCTTAAATGGTTGCAAGTCAGCTTCAGCAAATGCTCTAGAGAAAGCCACAAGACTGATAGAAGTATCAGCCCCTTGACGAAGTACCCTGTTGCCCATAAATTGGCCACCAAGGCTTTTAGATTGAAGAAGTTGTACTGTCTGTGCTTGCCAGATAGGTGTATAGCTAGGCATAACCCCACCGGGGAATACAAACCTATCTCCCAAGATAACAATACCAACTACAGGAATTGTGGTTCCTGTAATATACACTCTCCAATACCTAGCAGAAGTATCTGCAAAGATTGCCAAGATAGGTGTATCATCTGTGGGTGTAATAACAGTACTTACTGTAGTCCAAGTAGTTCCATTAGGAGACGACTGAAGCTGTACTGTAGCCCCACTGGAACCAATAGTATGTCCAATAAGGGCTACACTGTTTACAAGCTTTGTGGCATATCCAGTACCAAGGTCTATTTGGACATAAGCAGGAAGGGCTGTGGCTTGCCAATAATCATACGTAGTCTCTGTATAACAATTAGCTACAGGGCCATCAGTAGTTGAGGTTGAAGCAGTTACTATAGAGGTACTGTAGGACAAGTAATTATCCCACAGTACCATCGGCAGAGTAGCATCGTCAGTAGGAGTACCATTAACATAGATCATCGTTGCACCTGAAAGACCATACCTCTAGCACGGTTCTCTTTATAAAGACTGTCAAAGAGTTGAGACAACTGTTCACCAGTAAAGATATCCGTAGGTTTAATCCCTTGGATCAAGACTTGTTGTGGAGTTGCTGTTTGTGCAGCAGCAGCAGTAGCTGTAGAAGTTGAAGGTATGGTTGCAGAAGGTTTACCACCAGAACTACCAGACTGGATAGATGCCACAAACCCTAGACCCGCAGAAATAATGCTACCAGCAGCAGCAAGGTTCGCTGGGAAAGGAAGCTTAAGGGCAGCAGCAGCACCAGCATAAGTATCTGCCAAAGCTTGGGCAGCACCAAGAACCTTAGCCATTTTAGCGGCCTTAGCATTATGTTCGCCCAAAGCTGTTAGGATTTGAGCACCAGTACCCAAAACTGTAGACAGTTTAGCTACACGACCTTGATTTTCAATAGTTTGGAGAGCAACTTCATGTTTACGTGTCAAATCAAGTTCTGTTGCCTGATACTCTTTAAGCGAAATAATTCTTTTAGAGAGAGCAGACTTAAGTGCTTTTTGTCTTTGATCATAAGCAGTATCCTCTTCTTTAGTAGCATACTCATTAAGCTTTTTGGAATCTTCCAAGTACTTATAAATATCCTTCAAAGAAGTCTCTGCACCACCACCACTACCAGCAGCACCTCCTAAACCCTTATCTTTTTTAGGTTTGATAGAAGCACCACCGGGACCAAAATCAATATTCTTAAAGAGTTTGTTAGTATCAATACCGGGAGATTCCATACCGTAGTCATGCATAACATTGGCTGGCATACCGTTAGCAGGAAGACCTCTGCCTGACATGTTAGCCATATTATTAACTTTATACATGTACTGAGACAAAGCACTTGCTGCATCTGAGGCGGCAATAATCTCCCCAGCCCAACCATTAAGACTGACTGAAACTGCACCTGTTTCCCCTGCCATAGCATGGAAAGTGTTTTTAAGGAGGTTTGCTTTTACGTCTGAACCTTCAAGAACACTTTGTTGATCTTTTAGGTCTTGAAGGTGCTGTAATTCAAAAGCAGCTTTAATACGGGCTTGATCTGTAAGCTTTCTTGTGGCTTCATCTTGGTCTTGAAGCACTTGAAGTTGTGTTTGTAGATCTGCAAGTTGTTTCTTAACTGCCTCACCTGCAAGTGCAAACATAGCAGCGGCACCAAAACTTTCAGGGGGGTTTTCTGAAATAGTTTTATTAAGATCTTTTATTTGCTGTTCAAGATCGGCCATTTGCTTTCTAGCTTCACCCACAGCAGGGTTTGCTCCAAATTTAGCTTTAAGAAAAGCTTCTTGATTTTTTTGGATTTCAGCAGTAAGTTCTTTGACAATTTTGGTATAATCCTCAAGATCGCCACCAGCATCTTTAGCACCTTTACCAGACCTAAGAAATGCCCCAACAATAGCTGTAAGAAGAGGGATAGCAATACCAAGACCAGCAGTAAGAGCACCAATACCCACACTCATGCCAAGCAAAGGAACCTCTGTAATAGCAAACTCTTTTGCAAGTTCTGGAAGAACATATATCAACTGAGTCATTTGTTGACCAAAAGCCATAACAACATTAGCACCAGATTGAATTTGCACCAAAAAGTCACCAACCTGATAACCAGTTTGTTGCATAACAAAACCCATGCCAGAAAAAGAACTACGGGTACTGTCTATTGCTTTAGTCTGTTGAGCAAACCTATTAGAAGTTGTTGCGGAACCGTTATTGAAAGCGATATATTCTGCTTCAAGTTTTGCCAACTCTGCTTTTAAAGTGTCCGCATTACCAGCACCCTTAGACATAGCAAGATTGATCTCGTTTTGAGCAGCTTTATAAAGTTTGGTCGCAGCATAAGACTTATCATATTTAGTATTAAGGTAGTCAAGCATGTCAGCTTCTTGCTTTGCAGCTTTAGCTGTTTCTGCATCAGCAGCAATCTGTGCTTGAATCTCCGCTTGTCTATTTTTGATAAGAGTGTCTGAAACTCTTTTTTCATCAGCTAGCCGTTTAGCTTCAAGCTTTTCACTCTCTTGCATCATAGAGAGTCTACGTTTCTGTGATGAAAACCAATCGTCTTGTTCTTTTTGCTCTTCTTTATACCGTTGCATAGACAAAGCAAAAGCTGTGTCAGCCTTAGCACCAAGGTCTTTAATTGCAGCAGCCTTAATTGCAGCAGTTTCTTTTTCAACAGCAGCAGCTTGTTTCTGAAGGGCAATTGCATCCCTTGTTGCCACAGAAGTCATATCAAGGTGAGTTGCTATTTCTTCAAGGCCACGATTAACTTCCTCACTACTGATCACACCTTCTTCAAAAGCTTTTGTAAGCCTTTTAAACATTGCTTCAGCAGCAATAGTACTCTTAATCATCTTATCAATAGAAGTGCTATCAATAGGGATTACAATAGGGTCAATTAGGTCGCTCATTGATAATCCTTACATATATCGTATCTAATTTCTTGATGATATCAACCTCTAAAGGAGATAGTTGATTTCCAGTTAATTGTTGCCAATAGGCAATCTCAGTATAGGTCAGTGGTAACGGACCAGAATATCCTTGACCACGGGCAGAGTTCAAACTAAGAAAGGCAGACCAGACATACTCCATTAGTTCAGGGAATTCAGGTCCCTGTAATTCTACTGGTGTTTGTCCGATCTGCCTTTCAACTGCTTCTAAATGTTCTCTCTCAGAGATACCATCTTTATCAGGAATGCTTAGTTTGAAGTCCCATTCCGCATAGTTTTGAAGATCAAGGATTACTTCTTCAAAAAAGAAGTATAGTCTTCTTGGGCTTCTACAATCTGATCTTTAAGCCACGGAAGCTTTTGATAAAGGTCTGTAGCTTCAGCCACAGAAAACTTAAGAGGCTTCTTATTAAAAATCAAATCCCACTCTTTTGTGGTTTTAGCAATCAGTTCAACAGAGGCAAGATCAATTTCTTCAGCAGTGAAAGTAACTTTCTTGGTCTTCTGTGCTTTTTGAATTCGCTTGTTTGTCTGATCATGCAATGCAGCCTTGTACTCCTTAGAGTGAGGTGCATAGACAGTGATAGACATTTCAGTACCATCATCTTTGGTCAGAGCATCTTCAGTAACAGGATGCTTCAAGAGAACAGTGATAGTATCAGTAGTCGGGATCAGGCTAGAAAGGTCCATGTCGGGTATGTCCTTAGAGGGTTATATATATAAAAGTATCTGAATATCATTAAGGATAATCATAATCCTTAGTGGACATATTCAGGGTGGGGCGAACCCTAAAGTAATATGGGTGTAGAATCCCATAAGTCAAGGGGTAAACGAAAATAAATTTAGTGTGTGTCGGGAACTGAATTTCGGGACGGAGAACCTTGCCCGACACAATCTTCCCCGTCCCTACCCCGAAGGGATTCTATTAGGTACGGGTGAGTTTGATGTTAGTCGCTTCAGTCGTATCGTACAGAGCAACAAACGGCATAGTGACAACACGGGCCAGAGGACCACTGACAGGAACAGCAGCACCATTGATCTTGATACGCGGGAACAACCAAGTGTAAGCAGAAGCACCAGTAGGGTCGTTCACAGCGACTTCAAGAGCGGTCTGTGTTTCATTAATGAAGCGGTTGATCAAGGTAGCATCAGCGAAGTATGCAGTGATAGTACCCTCAACTGTAGCCATACCATACTCAAGCTGCGGAGTGGAAGCAGAACCAACCACAAAAGTAGGAGCAAGAGCATTGTTGATAGTGAAGTCAATACCAGTGATCGTGGCCACAGAAGCAAGAGAACCGCCAGCATCAGCAATCTTAATCGTACCTGAATAGCTGTCAAACGGTTGGTTGCCCAAAGTAGCTGTTTTAATTGCATCCAAAGACGTGCCAGAAATGGTCATGTCTTTACCAATCATGCCAAAGGTACCAGTGACCATTTGGTTCGGTTTAATCGACACAGCAAGGCTATTCATGCTTACGCCAGTAAACAGACGGAATTGGCTAATGTCATTGGCAGAGTCTTCAAAGGAGAAGGACTTCGGAGTAGTACCAATCTTCAGCACGTTGGTAGAGAAGGTATTCATAAACAGACCTTCAAGCAGGGGATCAAAGTCACCCTTACGAAGGTCAACAACCATATCACCAGCAACCTTACGATTACCATGACGATCAATACGAAGCATACGGTCAGGCTGAAGTTCATTACCTTGGACACGGTCTTTGGTCAGTTCAAGAGTATGAGTGTTGTAGGGAAGTTCAATGTAAGATGGAGTAGCAGGAGTAGTGCCAAACGTAGTTTCAGCTACAAAAGAAAGGCCAGAACGAGAACCTTGTGCAAATGCCATTTTTAGTTTCCTTTATCAGTTATGGTAGCAATACCAAGCAACATTGATTGGTGTGCAGTAGAAGGGGCTGTCAAGGAAACTTCCCCTGACTTCGGAATAGTCAACGGTGATAATCAGACCATTGTAGGAGATATCTTTTGTGGCTTGGAAACTTGCAAGCAAAGTATCCGCGATATCATAGCCAGCACCTGCACCAGCAGCTTCAGGTGTACATATTAGTAGTGTATAGAGGCCTTGATAGAGTTGCTGGGGGTTGAGGCCTCTTGTAGTAGGACGCCTTGCTGTAGGTACGATACTAGCCTTGATAAAGGGTGTTCCTACCTTTTGGGCATAAGCAACATTTTCTTTAACCACAACAGGGATGCCAGAGGTATTTGATAGTTGGTTATCCAAACATGCTCGGATATCATTAATGATTGTCATGGAGAACCTTTTACTTTTGCTATAGCTTCCGCCAAATAGATATTAGACTTATTTTCTACAGTAGAGTAGATATAGTAACCATCACGACGCCAATTAGGCCCACCAAATTCAACAATTCTTGCATGAGGCGCTACGTTATTGATATAAATCTTATAGCTATCTGGTGGTAGATTTTCAATCTCTGATAAAAGAGTGGATAGGGCTGTTTCTTTTTTTGCGGAAACATCAAGGGCTTTTGGTATACCCCTAACAATTTTACCAGTAAATCTACCAGACATGGGTGTTTCAGAAATGTGGTGTGAAGAAACATACTGTCCTGTGTCTACAGGAGACATGGCTACAATATCTTCTGCCAAATTTATAAGAAACTGCTTTTTTACACCTTCAAGCTTTGCTTCTACAGATTTAAGGACCGATGTTAATGTTTTACCTATGGCCCTATTAAGCATAATTAACCTTCAACCTTAACAGTATAATAAACCACAGAACCATTAGATTTAACAACGTCAACTTCAACTACATCAAGAGTATAACCACCAAACAAAATTTGATCATTAACTTTAGGCAAAGGAAGTGCATTACCATTCGTCTGATAGTTAGTCAAAAGAATATGACGAGCATTCTTTACAACAGAATTATTAGTCAACAAAGAAGGTACAGTGGTGGAAGAGTATCCATAAGCCTTGTAATCAACATAGGTCAGAGGGACAGTTCCAGTCAAGTCATCATAGAAGCCTGTAGTTCTCTGACGAACAGTGCAAATCTCACCATGCTCTTTAATGAACCGTCTAGTAGTAGTTGTACTAAATGCCATAGAAATAATCAGGCGTGTAGAAACCTGCCCTCTTATTATCAAACTCTTGTACTTCAAACGAAGAGACAACACGATCAGGGTCAAGTTTAGCATTCGTCATATCAACGATACTAATACCACCAGCGAAAGCACCAAGAGAGCGACCATTAGTCTTCTTACCAAGATTGGAAAGATGAATGCTAAGGTTCATATAGTGAGCGATAATATCGCCATACTTACTGATACCAGCACCTTCTAGTTTGGTATCAACAAGCCTAGAAAATTTAGCAGCAATAATAGTGCAAAGCCAAGAACCAGCATAATAGATACTATTATTAGTTTGTGCAAGAGAGAAGAAAACTTCTTCATCTTGAATCATTTGGTCTGTGGTATCAGTATCACCAATCAACAGACGTACAGAATTGAGCCGGCCCGAAGCTGTATCAACACTCAAATCGGTAGGGTTATAACTCCAACTCAAAGCCGTCTCCTTTTCTTATTCCATATCACCGTAAGTCATCCGCCAACGACGAATAAGACCAATCTGCTTGTCTTTAACTTTGCTTGTGGCGCATTTCTTAGCCAAAAACTCAGAAGTATCTTTTGTCTTATCTTTGACTTTACCGTTGATGTTAGCTACAAGGACTTGCAACTGCTCAATAGTAAGTTCTTCAAGACCGTCACCAATAGTGACCTTTTTAACTACTTCTTCTTCCAACTCTTCATTGTGGTGAACAAAGCCACCAACATAGATAGCATGGACCTTTTCAAGAGGGATTTGAAGAAATTCCCAATTAAACCGATCCCCAGCTTTCCAGAAAGTACCCGCTGCCTGAAAAGGCACCTTCGCAAACAGCGGGCGATTTTGTTGGAAGAAGGCATTATTGTGTCGGGCCATATGCCTTCTCCTGTTAATTAGGCAACTACAGTGCCGATGAAACCACCAAGGTCAGACGAGACAACCTTTTGGTCATAAGCCAGATTGGCTTCCAGCAGTTCTGCGATACCTTCGACACGCAGGAAGTCACCAACATACGAGCGAATGTCGATACCATAACCGGAGTTATTAGCAACATCATTCCAAGTGAAGGTGTAACCAGCCGAGGGAACCATCAGGCCAGAGGCCTTCGGGCGGTAGTACAGAGCCGCCGATTTGCCACCAATGAAAGCGTTAGCTTCCGTCAGGCCTTCAGCAGCAGTGTTCTTGACCGTTTCCATGATCAGGAACTCTTCCACACCGAAAATTTCGGCCAGCTTGGAGTCAGTGATCAAGGCAGTGTTGGTGACGGTAGCGCCGCCATTCAGACGGTTCAGGATATCCGGGTGGTTAACCAGAATGTCACGGGTTTGCTTACCAACAACCATGACGTTCGGCTTAAAGCCACCGGACTTCAGTTGCACAGCTTGCATCAGCGAAGTAATGTCACGAATCGGAGTCGAGTTCGTGTAGTCGGACCATTGACGCACTTGGTTAGCCGAGGGAGAACCCGAAACACCAGTCCAGTCATTACCCCAAACCGAAGCAGCGAAATACTTGGAAGCCCACTTAATTTCACGGTCAATCAGGAGTTGATACGTCAGCATCTGCGCACCAGCAGCGCGGATATTCAGAGCGGTGTCTTCGTTTGCCAGCGTTTCGAAGTCGAAGTTCGTAGCCAGCGAATACACGTCAGCCGAGTACGTATCCAGCGACAGCGACATACCAACCACAGGGGCTTTAGTACGCGGAGCGCGGAGTTGGACTTGACCAGCGCGATTAAAGTCAGCGCGGTTATAGATGTAGTATTTGTTAGTCTTGTTGCTAACAGCCACACGCGGGAACACTTTGTCCGCAATGAAACCAGCCTGATCTTGCAGATAAGCAATCGTGAGGTTGGTAAGCGGTTGATCGACGTGAACTGAACTCGGAGTCAACATAGCCATATTTTATATTCCTTATTTTAAACTAGGTAGTCTTAGGCAGCAGTGCCGTCAAGACGGATATCCATCGTAATCACTTGGCCCGAAACAGCATCTTCCAAAGCAGTGCCAAGGATGATTTGACCAGTCGTAGCAGTGATAGCTTTACCTGTGGCATCCGAAGCGACAGCAGCGCCCTTGGCGATAGTGCCAGCAGCCACAACCGACACACGGCCATTGTAAGCAGCAGCAACAGCCTTGCCCGAAGCTGCATCAGTAATCGAGACAGCATCAGCACGAACACCAGCCGTGCCAACATGAGCAGCCAGACCAGCAGTCATCACGATGAAACGGTATTGGGAGACAGCAGCACCAGTGACATAGCTGCGGGTAGACATATTTTCGGTAAACGCCATAATTAAGGCTCCTTATTTCTTATAGGTTTGAAGCAGAAGGGCTTTACCTTCAGCGGTTTTGGTCACAGCAGCGTATGCTTTATAGAAGTCTTCCTTCTTGTCTTCTTGACGAGCCTTAACCATAGCTTGTAGCTTTTGATCAGCAGTCATAAGACCAGTTTCGCTATCCGTTTTACCAACTTCTTGGAAGAGGCCAGCAAAGGCAGCATCAGCGGATTTGAGAAGAGCCAGAAGTTCAGCATCTTCACCAATAGACTTCAGCAGTTTACCGCGCTGATCAGGTGTCCCAGAGAAGTTGGGGAGTTCTTCTTCAGCACGTTTACGGAGTTCTTGGGCTTCTTGGGCTTTTTGAACTTCTTCTAGTTTCTTAAGGACAGGCAGCGGGATGGAGGACTTAGCAACCATTTCGCCAGCGAAGTCAATCATCACTTCTGCCTTAGCAACGTCTTCCTGAGCCTTTTCTTCAAGGGCTTTAGTCAGTCGTTCAACTTCTGCTTTCAGCATTTCAACTTCTGCCATATCTTCATCAGCTTTATCTACTTCAGCAGTATCTTCAGCTTGATCTTCTTGGGCTTCCATTTGCATTGCAGCAGCTTCTTCTTCGGGGGTTTTAATTTCGATTTCGATGCAAACGCCCTTATCGACTTCTTCTTTTTTAGCCTTAGCCATTTTAGTATCCCGTTTAAAAAGGGCGACAGTTGCCGACTTATTAGCGGGAGAATCCACCAGCGACACCTCGTCTAGTTCCAAATCAAGGAGTTCATTCAATTGATTTTCTCCCGCTTTGCTCTTCCGCCAATCGAAAAAGCTTTCAGTTCACCAGATTTAACCTTCTCCCACACTGCATCGTCATAAACTTTGCAGGCTACGATCCAGCCTTCTTTATCTGATGTAATGCCAAGGGCTTCACCAAGTGCTTTGGTTAGTGGCAAAGAGTGAACAAACTCACCAACTTTACCTCCCGAGTGCATTTCTTTAGTGACACGAGTAGAAAGCATAAACTCTGTAGCAGCTTTCATTAGCGTGTCAGCTTTAATAACATCACCTTGTGTATCAACCACAGGAATGCCGTTTTCAGTAATAACTGAGGCCCAACCCCAAACCATTCGCTGCTCATTGTCAGCTTTAAGGATTTGACCTTGAATTTCCATTTTCTTCACAGAAGCACCTTTTGCTTTAGACCATGCACTAGCGAAAGCTTGACTTTCTGTGGCACCACCATCTAGAACTGAATTAAAAACACTTCTAAATACCGTTTGTTGGTGATTACTCAACTTACCACGAACAGCTTTAGGTAAATCTGAATTATGTGTGTAGGGCATTATTTTTTACCAAAAGAAGTTGTTGATTAGAGTAAATTCTAGTACCATTAGAAGTTACAAACCTAACTACATTATCAATATCTGTTTTTTCAGGTATAGCACCGGGAATAGGTGGCATAGCAGAAATATGCTGTTCATAAATCTCTGTGGAATAAACTCTGATAAAACTAGAGCCATAAAAACGCCACATAGCATTAAGTTGAGCGCCTTCACCCTTATTACAAGAAAAATCACCATACATTGAATAGGCAGTATACCCAGCAGGTACAGTATATATGGACATTGAAGTGGCACCAATACTTGGGTCAATCTTCCCCACCAAAGTGCCTAAAGAACTTCCAATCCTAATAGAAATAGTCCCAAGATTAGAAGAATCTCCATCCAAATAAATAGCACTATTTAGCCTATAAAATACAGTAGTTCCGGTATTGACATAAGTTGTGCCAGAAAGTTGGACTAGCAATGTAATAGGATTATAGTCAGTATCTAGGCCACTAAGAAGGACGTTTTTAATATCTGAAGCATTAGAGCTTGCAAGATATAGAACTTTACCTCCACCATTCCAAGCAGTCCAAGGATAAGGTCCAGTTACATTCCAAATACTTTCAGGAACATCTGCAACCTGAACGCCATCATTAACACCACTAAGAAAAACTACAGAATGGTCATTAACTTCCCCTTTAGCAATAGGAAGATTATTTACTTCAAAAAGCCGTCTTGCCCAAGCGGTCATTATGCTAAACTCGGATAAATGATAAGAGTATCATTGTTGTTGTTTGGAAAAGTTTCAATAGAAGTGTTTGGATAAGTTACTTCAAACTCAACATAGTAAGTGCCGGGAACATTAGTGTCACCAGAAACCCAGTTATATTGCACAATGCCATTTAGGGCGCTAACAATAGTCATCTGAGAGTTGATAGTGAGGCTACCATTTACATTCTTCATATGGAAGTTTACCACACAATTAGTAAGATTAATAGCAGCCCCACTATAGTCAGTCAATGTCGCTTGAAGGGAGGGAGAAGTATCATTTTGCTTGATTGAAAAGGTCATTTATGATAATCCTGTTATTACCTTCAAGGTCGGCATTATTAGAGGTGTCTTGAATAGACGCAAAGTTACTATTGTCCACAGAAGCTTTATTAAAGATTTCTGTAATAGAAACTCTGTTAGTTGAATCTCCTGTAATAGACACAAACCTATTAGGCGGTGCATTTACAAAAGGACTTTTAAGAACTGGTATTCCAGAAAGGATATTTCCAGAAGACAAGTTAACGATAGTTACTTCTACTGGACTTCCTAAAGAAGGTTGACCAATCAAGATACCATTTGCAATAAGAACATTCTTACCGATAATATTAGGATTACCAAGAATGGGCGAATTGTAAGTGATATTAGAAGCAGAGAGATTAAAGATACGACCAGCAGTCGGTGTACCAAGGATAACTGCACTAGAAGTTATACTAACAGAAGTCAGAACATGCTTCTGAGTAAGTGTTGTGGCATTAACCTCAACAATACCAGACAGTATCCCTATGGCACTAAGCACATGCTTTTGGCTGATAGTGCTTTGTCCAAATACAGGTGTACCTATGGTAATATCCGTAGCGTACAGCACCCTTGGCGTCAGAAGTACAGGTGTACCAAAAGTAGGTGTACCCTCAACAATACTAGTGGATACTAGCACGTTATTTTGAGAAATAGTCGTAGTAGTCAGTTCAACAATACCAGTCGTAATTCCTGTAGAGGAAAGACTATGGATTTGTGTTAGGCTACTTGCACCTAAAGTGGGAATTCCTGTAACAATCCCAACAGAAGTTAGGACATAGGGTACAGATAGTATAGGGCTATCAAGCGTTGGTGTACCACAAACAATACTTGTGGAAGTTAGTACTTGCACTTGGGTAATAGAAGAATTATCAAGAACAGGTGTACCACAAACAATACTTGTGGAAGTTAGTACTTGCACTTGGGTAATAGAAGAATTATCAAGAACAGGTGTACCACAAACAATGCTAGTAGAAATCAGAGCTTGTGTCTGGTTAATTACTGGGTTATCAAGAACAGGAGTTCCTGTAGTAATACCAGTAGAGGTCAGACTATCAGTAGAACCTAAAGGATATCGGATAATAACGATACCGTTACCACCTTTACCAACCGATACTGCACTTAGGCCACTAACCCAACAAGCACCACCAGATCCACCACCAGAACCATCATTAGCAGCAGAAACACTTAAGTTTTGAGAGTTACCAGCAGAACCACCATTGACACCATAGCCCGGTATACCAGTATTACGGCTTGCGCCACCACCACCGCCAGCAAAACTGATAGGAGCATCGAAGAAGGTACTAAAAGTAGCACCAGCCCCACCATTACCGCCAGTAGTTGTTGTGGCAGAACCACCTATAGCAGAAAAACCACCACCGCCGCCGCCAAAGAATTGGGTACTGTTACCAGTACCACCGGCACTACCTTTACCCGCTGTTCCAGAGCCACCAGAAGTAGAACCAGTTACACCCGGTCCACCACCACCAGAACCTCCTGAGCCACCATTTGTTGTACCACCACCTGAACCACCACCTTGGGCAGTAAGGCCGTTGAAGGTAGTATTACCGCCAGCATTACCTTGAGTAGCTGCGCCAGCAGATGCAAGGGCTGCACCACCTGAGCCAATTACAATAGGATAACTTCCGGCTGAAAGGCTTATAGGTGAGCCAACAGTATGGATAAGGCCACCAGCCCCGCCACCACCACCAGCAACAGCCCGTCCACCTGAGCCACCACCACCAACCATAATGTATTCAACATTGGTGAGGTTAGAAGCTGGGGAGAAAGTCCCACTAGTAGAGAAAACATGGTAGCGATAAGTTGTAGCACCAATCGTCTTATCATAGGTAGTATTGGTACCGGGAATAAGATCTGCGGGATAACGGATCATTACGATACCGTCGCCACCTTTACCGGAAATATTGGTAGTTAGTGTTGTTCTAACACCGCCAGAACCACCACCAGTACCATCAACACCTGCGGCTGAAGAGGCTGTACCTGACCCAGCAGAGCCGCCACCTAGGCCACCTGCCGTGGTAGTACCTCCGCCACCTCCACCACCTGCATAGGCTGCTTTTATTCCAGAGAACGTAAAGTAAGTGCCTGCACCACCAGCACCAGTACTAGAAGCATCGACACCAACGGCAGAGTTACCACCACCACCGCCACCAAATTGGAAGGTCACTGTGGAGTTAAATAGACCTGCACCACCAGCATTACCTTGACCTACGGTACCTGTACCGCCAGCCGTAGCACCACTAAGACCGGGACCGCCACCACCAGAACCACCATTGCGTCCAGTTGTAGTTGTTGTGGCACCGCCTCCACCACCCCCAATAGCACTAAGACCATTGAAAGTACCATTAGTGCCGGGGTTGCCGTTTCTAGCAGTAGAGCCAGTAACAGTAGCAGCACCACCTACACCAACAGTAACAGGAAAGCTACCAGCAGACAAGGCAATGGGTGAACCGATGTTTTGGAGAAGGCCCCCTGCACCACCACCACCTGCACCACCTGCGTTTCTACCACCAGAACCACCGCCTGCAACTAGGAAATATTCAACATCAGAGCCACCAGTAGTGACTGTAAAAGTTCCATCAGCCGTAAAGGTGTGTAGACGCCAAAGCTTATTAGCATCCCAAATATAGCTAATTGAACCGCCAGTCGCTAGGGTCATTTAATTTAAACCTCTTCTTGCGGAGGGCTAAACCCACTCTCTTGTGTCCAGAGCCAACCTAGCGCAGGATATTGATCCATACTTGTAATTTCAATCCAAAAACCGGGGTACAAAGCCGGATTTTCAGACATATATTGTGCAGTTGTCTTTCTTACGTCCGTAACAAGACCCTCTGTTACTTGAACAAAATAACTGGTTTCCATTAGTCACCTATTACGGAGCAGGGATGCCAATATCAAAGGTGGTCAGAGTAAACGTATTGCCAGAAGTCACAGCTTGAGAAGCAGACAAAACACCAGCCGCAATCAGTTCCGAAGTGGCTGTTTTAACCAAAGCGTAACGAGTTGCAGTACCTGTCCCAGTGACAGTACCAGCCGAAATAGCTGGCACCGTTACTTTACGACCATTCGGGCTACGAACACCAGCAGCGCCAACAGTAACAGCAGAGTTACCGAGGGTGTTTGTGGTTACGTCCGAATAGGTAGCCGGATCACTTGCACCTTGCAGGATATGAAGAGTAGTCACGTTAGAAGTCAGATAGTTTAGACCACTATCATAGACGTTGTTACCAAGAAAGGCCATATTAGTCTCCGAAGATTATTTGGTTTGATCAGTTACATCTTGAGCATCATTAGTAGCCTGTGCAGCAAGCATAGCTGCTTTATCTTCGGCTGCTTTTGCTTCTTTTTGGGTCTTTACGTAAAGATCTTTATCAAAAGGAAGTTCAGCAACATGAAGCAATTCAGCCACAGTATCGCCTTGATTAGAGATATCAATACTTGCACCATTAAGGTTGCGAAGGAATACTGCCAATTCACGAAGGTCGTGAGGAGCAACATCACCAGCCACAAGCTTAGGCATAATGTCCCAAGAAAGACCATTCAGACGCCAAATGGACTCTACAAGTTGTTTGTTAAGCGTGTCTACAATGCTATTAATATAGCTTTCCATAGAACGAAGAAACAAGTCAGTTTTAGTTTTAGACAAAGCATACGAACCAGTAGCACCACCACCAAGCATCATAAACTCAGCCATAACAGAACGAGCAATGTCATGCTGATAGCGTTGAATTACTGGATCAGTGTTAATAGCCCGAGTGCCATTAGCGGTAATGAGTTCAATATCCATAAGACGTTGATTGGTTGGTTTACCATCCACGTCCACATAAAGGTCAGAGGGAAGGAGCGCATAACCTTGTTCATTGTTTTTCAAATCTCGAAGGATGCGTTCAAATTGCTGACGCAGGGCTGCTTGGTCTACTGTGGCATCTGAACTAAGATACTCAGCAGGCATACGGCCAACAGGAACACCATGAAGTTCACGCTCAATAGCAATAGCTTCATAGCTTTGAATCCTATTCAGGTAGGTATAAGCCACATAGGCATTACGCAGAACAGAGCGTCCAGAAGGATCATTATTAAGGCTTGTGGTGCGATAATAAATACTCTTTTCTACAGGAATGTAGATAGCTGGCTTACCCCATGTCACCATCTGGTGCATACCGAGAATTTCACTATTTTCGTGGTCAACCTCAAAACGATAGACAGTCCAAGGAGCACGGATAGCAAGTTTCTTTACGCCAATCTTACCATCATTATATTTGCTGTTCTTTTTACTGGAACGAGCCTCACCACCACGAACTTTATAGACAGTTTCAAACCATGAAAAACCATAAGTCAAGAAAGACAGGGCTTCTGCAATGTGGTCATCAAGGCTATGGTCCATGTCATCCAGAATGGACTTCATAAAGTCAGCAGCATCTTGGGCAGCAGGAGAGTTATCAATAGGAACAACCTTAATTTCAACATCGCGAAGGGTTTGTTCAACTGCGTACATAACAGCACCAATAGTGGCATTATTGTCACGCATTTCACGATATTTTTGAATAGCCTTATTGCCACGAAGGTCAACAAGAAATTCATCAGCATAAGGCAAACCTGAATAGGTATTCTGTCCAGAAACCCCAAGTTCAATTTTGCTGGCAGTTTCCGACAGCTTATTCATTAGACTACCTATTGATTTGAAGTTAGACCTTTTGCATCTGAATAGGCCAAATTAAGTGTTGGTTTAGCAATACCTTTAAGGGCAAGGTCAGTCAATGCCCAAACTAGAGCATCAAGACGGTCAGGAGAACCAATAGAACCCAAAGGTTCCCATTGAACCATTTGATTTTCAAGTTCATCCAATCCCCTAGCATGTTTAACCTTGTGTCTTTCATACAAAGCCGATACTGGTTCAGCACGGGCATACTTACCTTTAGAAGCATGGACCAAGCGAATAGGGATAGTCTCATTAACTGTTTGTAGAGTATGTCTAACCATATCCCCACCTTGATTTCGTTCTGCTACAACACGATCCGCAGTATACTTAAAATAAAGGTCATTGGCTTTAGTAGCCCACTGTTCAGGAGAATATCTGTTTGTGGCATCTTCAAGGACATAGCAAACACCATTAAGGTCTATACCTGCCACAACAATGCCAGTCATATCGCTTTCAGCATTAGCTGTAACCGCAGGGTCAATAGCCACAACAACTCTAGCAAGATTGTTAGCAAACTCTATAGGATCAGGAATATCCATCTCACAGGCTTCAAGAACATCTCTTGTCCACAAAGCACCAGAAGCTTCATCAAGGATTTCAGCATAAAGTTCTTGACGGCCAAGCCTCGTACCTTCATACAAGTTCTTCACTGTATCAAGATAAGGAGCCGCAAGATTAGCAGAGTTATCAAAAGTTGAACCAAAGGTGACAACAGTTGTTTTACCTTTAATAATGTCTCGTACAAGCTTAGTAGGCTTAGGAGTTGTAGTGACACAAACTTGAGGATGCTTGCCAAGACGAAGACAAAATTGGAGCATATCCCAAGTGTCTCTATCTCTATTCCAAGCAGCAAGTTCGTCACACCATGCACACTCAAACTGAGGTCCACGAAGACGTTCAGGTTCTTCAGCAGAGAAGAACTGTACTTGAGCACCATTCTCCCAAGTTAGTGTACGCTTAGTGGGAGACCATACAGGCATACCCATCTTAATACCACGATCAGTCTTATCACCAGCCCAACAACGAGCAAGGAAACCAGACTCACCATTAATCATAACTCGTTCAATATCAGAGTTAGTAGCAGCGATAGCAGCAATACGTTTTGCACCAGCTTTTACTTTTTCTCTGACCCACTCAACACCAGCACGGGTTTTACCAAAGCCACGACCAGCATTAATAAACCAAGTATTCCAAAGACCTTCAGGAGCAAGTTGTGTAGGCCTTGCCCAAAAATGCCAGTTATAGATTAGGGACTTAGCCTTATCGGGATCAAGTTGAGCCAAAAGTTCAGCCACATCCTCACCCATGCCACGAAGATCATCAGCATGAAGTGCTAGACCATTCTTACCAGTGGGTTCGGGTTTAGGGGCTAACTTTTTGGTGACTCTCTTTACCATTATTTCTCAACTGGCTCATATGTGTGACTTTTGTTTCTGATCTTTATTAGAAACTCATCTGGTGGGCTGTAATGAACTAAGTCAAGTTTTCTGATATAGTAACCAAACTCTTTTGCAAGGTCTGCAAGTTTTTGAGCCATATCTTCTGGCATTATTGTTGGTTTCATTACTCTTCTTTTTCTTTTTTCTTCTTACCTAGCAAAGCAAGAAGATCGTCAATAGCCCCATTATCAGAGGTTTCATCTTCAGGTTCAGCTTCAATAATGGTTTGAGTTGGCGACCAGCCAGCTTTAGAACGAAGCACAAGTTCAGCAGCTTTCCAATCACCACTTTTAGCAGCACTGATAACTACATTACCCATTTCTTCTTGTAGGTTAGCCCTAGCATCTGCAATATCAGCACGATATGTCTTATACATACCATTCATAGAGGTAGGGGCATCTTTGAATTGTTGAATGTAATCTAGGATTACTCTCATAGCCACACCAGCGCCAATTTGACGACGAATAGCTGTAGCAATTTCCATTTTATGTTTAAGTGCTTCAGCCATTTGTGGCTCCTTTAATGCGCATATAAGCCTTATATGGCTATCTAACTGCCACAAAGTAATTGGTGCCCCTGTTCAGAATCGAACTGATTTCCTCGCATTACAAAAGCGAACATCATCCAGTAAATGCTTCAAGGGCCTAGCCTGATAAACAGGAAATAAGGAACCCTCCAGGGTGCGCCCAACCGATACTCAGTCTATTAATGGCGTGGAGGGTCTATAAACAAAAGGCTCAAACCTAGTTACGCTTCCATGATACATGAGATTGTGGGGAAGATTTGTTGTTTTGCCTTTTGTTTATTAGATATAATGTTGGTGTTCTGAAAAGTCAAGGGCAATAGTGATAAAAATATCACATATTACGTATTTATTTTTCAAAACACCTAATTTTATCAGTTAAACCACAAAAATATAAAAGTTAACCACAAAAAGTTAACTGATATTTACATGATTAGCTTCTAAAGTGCAAAGGCATAGTAGTATCCCATCTGTGGATGCTTTTATCCTTTTCCCACTCTCTACGTATAGCTACAGCCTCTTCATAGCTATTTGTTCTATATACTGCTTGGGTAGGACCCCTTCTAGCTACATAGTAGCCCATAGGCATAATTCTAGCCACACCCTCAACATCAGTCTCAACAGATTTAGGCTTAACTACATGTCTGGCAGACAAAGCCTTCTCTGCTTTCTTAACCACAAGAAGATTAGAAAATTCAAAGTTAAGACAATCACCATCTTCAAACTTGATCACTTCATCATCTTTAAGGAAGTAGTTCTTGTGAAGGATATATGCTACTCTTGCAGGCTGTAGAGCAATGACTTCATCACCTACCCTAACACCCAAGTACATCTTTCCACCCTTAGTAGAGTCAAGTAGTCTACCAGACTTCTTACTATAAAACCTACCTTGTTCGTGGTCATACTCAAACTTATTATTGAGTTCCTTGTAGGAGAACCCTTTGTATCTTTCCATTGGTACTCTATCCTAGACTGATTACTGATACTCTCTATATACAGATTCTGTACAGTTCTTCAAGTACTATCTTCTAATACTCTTTATCTCTATAGATAATCATATCCTTGTACGTACAGATATCCTTATACGTACTATCCTTTAAGTAATAGTCTATCTTAGATGGGGATATATTGGGGGGAACCAACCTTAAAGTAATATAGTGTTGGTGTTCTGTAGTGTCAAGGGGCATTTGTAAAAATATTTGTATATTTATCAAAAATCTTTTTTTTTGTGGAATTTAGGTCACGAAGGTAAGTCAAATACTTTTTCGTCAAGTCTAGAATGTCACGTTCTTTATGTCAAGGTAAGTATGTCATGTAAGCTTACTATATATAAGGGGGAGATATGTCACGGCTTGTTCTTTCTTAAAATTTTTCTTATAGATTTCAAGCTGTTACAAAAGTCAGAAATTTTTCTTTTGGATTTATATGGGCTAACCCACCCCAAACGAATCACCCCCCTATAATCCCAAGGGACCCTAGACTGCTCAGGCTAACGCCCTGCGCCTAGTCAATATCTAATCGTCACTGGTATCGAAAGAGTTAGACTAGTGTGGCAAATATGTCACTGTAATATAAATGTCACGGCTTCTAACTGTCATGGGATGGTCGGTTGATTTAACTTGACAGTGTGAAATTAGTAAATCTTTTCCGTAGGATAGCGATTCGGCTAACCCCCCCCCACCTTCAATCAAACTAACACTAGAACACATGCTAGCACTAAAACCCATGCCAGTTTACATGCTAACACATTCGAATCCTTGCATATGATCTATCCTGGGTTAGCCTGGCCCGCCATGCTTTGCCACATGCAGAACAAGATAGGCACACAGTCCATAGGAAGGCCAAGGAAGGGGCAAGCTTGCTTTAGGTACACCTAGATATACCCTAGCAAGCTTGCCTCTCTGGCAGGCCTCTTATGAAACCCCTAGCAGGCAAGCCCCAAAGGACAGGACAACAGCGACAAGCGCCACAAGGGCAAGGGCGTCATATAGCCATGCGCGGATTGTCCCCTTCATGTCATACCCCCCGATCTGTATTGATATTGATCACAAGAACATTGAAGCCGCCAAGTATCAGGTCGGCCTGATAGGCTTGCGCTTGTGCCAGAGTAAACAGTGGCCCAAAGGGCACGATGTTATAAGCATTGCATTTTGCGAGACGGTAAGTTTTGAGGCCATAGGCTTTACAGTTTTGCATTGGTGTCTTTCCAGATATTTGATTGTTTAGTTAATAAGGCGAATTGACCGCCTTATCTGTTTTTTCATGTGGCAAGCTTTAGGCCGCAATTACAACAGGCAAAAGCCTTTCAATTGCAATGGCCTTATAGTCGCCAACATTGCCTGACAAGTAGAATTCGTCGGTGTCTAGTTCAGTATGATGAATCCAATTACCGTCCGGCAATTCTACCATTTCACCGGATTCGTACAGTTCGCCATTGTCACTTGAAACCATATAATCCTTTCCCGTTCCAATTAGATCATTCGGGATATAATCGCAAAGCTCTTCCGAATAGGTCACGGAATCTTCCTTAAAGAATTCGCCTTCAATTTCGGAGTAAAGGAAATTATTTTGTGCGTACTCTTGTGAGTAAGTGCTAGACCCCCGATATTGGCGACCGGACCATGTGGTGCAAATTTCATATACTGTCACCGAATCCGAATTAAGGACATATTCGCCAAGCCCCTCGCAATACGTCAATTCGCTATCAGTGCAAGACTCGCAATAACAGGAATCGCCCATGATTTGATATACATCATCCTCAAAAATGTCTTCGTTGCATTCCGCGCAACATCCCACGCATTCCTTTCCATATATATAACCATTCGTGTTCTTGGGGCGTTCTCCCCTATCGCCAAGCGTCCAGAACTTGCCGCAATCGCTTAGGGTCAAAGACGTTTCAAGGTCCACATAAGGCATAATATAGCCGCCACAATGGCGCTTGATTGCCAGTAGCTTTGCACCTTGCCAAGCATAATCTGAGACCTCTTTTCCATCATATCCCCTTGAAACAAGATAGGCCAAGATCGTGTCAAAGGCTTGATCCGAATTGGTGTAAACCGGACCCGGAAAGAAAACCTCTCTTTCGCCTTGCTTGACGTTCACAACAACACGCGCAGCAACTTTGCCATTTTGATCCGTGGCGTAAATGGATTCAAAATCGCCGCTTGCATATACAGTTGCGGGATGGCCCTCTGTAAACCCAAAATCGTAACGCATACAAGAACCCGATAGAGACTTAGAATAAAGCCCTTTCTTGTGGCCATAATAAGGATTGAGACACTTTGTCTGTAAGTGTGTATCCACATACGCCGCAGCAAAAGATTCCTTGTCTTTTCCTGTTACAATATTGAGAACAACCGGGCTAAAAAGTTCTTTCCACTGTTCTGCAAACCAAGTGCAAGACGATTCATCTAGAAAGGGCAGGATCTTTTTGATCATTTTTCCCGGCTTGCCTATGGTCTGGACGCCAAGACCATCATCAGTGATCTTTTCAAGTTTTGCCTTGGATTCGTAAATTGCCATAAGGTTGGGGTCTTTTAGGGCAAGGTTCGGTTGGAAGCAATAATGCAAGACGATTCGATTATAGCGGTAAAAAGCGCACAATTCGCGCAATTCCGCATTGTCGCAATTGTCTTGGAAACGCCAAAGCAGATTCTCAATAAGAGCGTTTAGCCTATAATTAGAGTCGCGCTTGTAATAAGCCGGGGCCATGATACGCCGAGCTTTATGCGTGTTATCAAACAAGGTGGACTCGCGGAAAGAAAAGCCCATTGCTTCAAGCTGGGCACAAAAAATTTCGTCAGGGGTTTTGACAGTTTCGGCGGGTTGGATAGCGTCTTGAGTCATTGTGTTTCCTCTTGAGGATTTAAGCGGCAAGGCCGCAAGGTTAAGCTACTTTTTAGCTTATCAATTCACTCTTTTTAAGAGTGAACCTTAAGCGGAAAAGATTCCACTATTTTTCCGTTAGTCTTGTCTGTTATTACCACGCACCAAAGAGTCTTTTTATCTATTGTGTGTCTGTCCATAAAAACGTCTAGATGTGTTTTTGCGGCTTCTATAGAAGCAAACAAAACAGGGTAAAAATCCGTTCCATATGGCATGTCATTAATTCTATAGTTAGCTTCTATTTGATACATAGCATTGAGTCCTTGTTTGGTTGCTAGTTTTTAGCTTATCAATTCACACTGTTTTTAAGTGTGAACCTTAAACTAAAAAGGCCTAGCCTTACAACAGGCGCGTCAATTCAATGACATTCGCACTCGACCGAGTCGTTAACCCGATTCCCCCTTTACCTATATGGCAAGGCGGCTTATTTAGCTAGGCTTTAGACGGGTCAGGTACGGGGCCTTTCCGGCGCGGTTTCCTTTCATCTGAAACAACATTTAAAGCGATTCGTTGGGACTGTAAACCCCCTATCTAGCATGACAGGGCAAGCTCGATCGGGACCTAGCATGACAGGGCAAGCTCGATCGGGACCTAGCATGACAGGGCAAGCTCGATCGGGACCTAGCATGACAGGGCAAGCTCGATCGGGACCTAGCATGAAAAGAGAATCGGGCGCAGGCGCGTGATATAAGATTCAAGCAATGTAAAGCGGGAAAGACGTTTATTCTCAATTTTTGTGGCAAGATAGAACAAAATTCCAAGATCTTGTTTCCTGACAGTGAATTTCGCCGCCAGGGGGCCGACTCTTGTTTTTATGTATCAGGGCCTAGCTGGAAAATGTGGGCCTCTGGCGGGCCTCTTTTAGGGGTCTCCGGGCATTGCACAAAAGATAGGCGATTCGCTTGAATTCCTGGGCTGTCAAGCAAAAGATTCCAGGCTAAATTGACGATTCTTTGACGATTCCGCTTGCAATCAAAGCGATTCGGCCCCATATTCGACTTGTCACCCGGCCAATAGCAGCCGGGCCGGGGTCCAGATTGGATTCGCAAAAAACACCGAAGTACGGCATATGCGAATCAGTTGCCCAAATGTCACACTAATGAAATCTTAAGATTAATCAAAAGATATCGCTTGCCGTGATATTTTTGCAATCCCGACTGATTCGGTCGTGATAAACTATCGTTCGATAATCTATCGTTTGATAATCTATCGTTCGATAATCTATCGTTCGATATTTTTAACTGCTGATAGTTGGGCAAACTTTTGATACCCCTACGAGGGAATTGTTCATCCTTTGACCCCTACGAGGGAATTGTTCGTCCATACCCCTACAAGGGAATTGTTCGCCCATACCCCTACAAGGGAATTGTTCAGGTATAAAACGCTTGACTTAATGAAAAATCTGCTGTAAAAACCTAACAAAGGAGTACAAAAATGAAAAAAATCTTGGTTGGAATGGAAACATCTGGAACGATACGTCAAAAATTTAGAGACGCAGGCTTTGATGCATGGTCAATAGACTTGTTACCTTCCTTAGACAACAGCCCTTATCATGTTGTGGCAAATGTCTTTGACTTTTTAGACTCTGATAAAACTGTTTGGGACCTAGCTATTTTTCACCCATCTTGCACCTATCTTACATGTTCGGCTGAATGGGCGTATAAAGAGCCTGACTATCTTAGGTATCCTGACGTTGGATATCATCAAAGGGTAAACAAAGACACTTTAGTAGGAAGTAAAAGGTTTGCTGCAAGACTAAATGCATTTGATGATTTTGTAGAATGCTTAAATACAAGTAATTCTTATAGGATTGCTGTAGAAAATCCTATTGGAATTGTTTCTTCTTGGTTAAGAAAGCCTGACCAAATTATTCAACCATATCAGTTTGGAGAAAATGCCTCTAAAGCAACTTGTCTGTGGCTTAATAACCTACCTAAACTTGTCCCAACAAATCGGTTTACTGGAAGGTTTGTGATAGATAAAAGTTCTGGTAAGAAAGTGGAACGTTGGTCAAATCAAACTGACTCTGGTCAAAATAAACTTTCTCCTTCTAAAGATCGTTGGGCGGAACGTAGCAAGACTTATGCTGGTATAGCAAAAGCTATGGTAGATCAATGGGGGCATATAGTAAAAAACTCTTGACAAAGCAAAGCGAATTGTTTATCAAAATGGTCTGGACAAATCGTGATGTACCCTCTTGGTTCACTCAAGAAAATCCTTGACTTCCTGAACGAATCAGCCTATACATAATCACACAAGGCAGGACGAACCTGCAACAATGAAAGAATGAAATGACCTTCGATATGACCGCTAAACCCTTCAATAAAGCCAAGTACCTTGCTCCTAACCTTGCTGATATGCTTTCCTATAAGCGTCCTCAAGGTTCTCGCTATCAAAAGAAATTCTGCCGTAGGTTCCTTGAGCCTGTGTTTGGTCAACCTGACCGTCACGGCAACTATACATTGATTATCAATAATCATAACAATACACTTCCTAATATTGCCTTCATGTCTCACCACGACACTGTTCATAAAGATGATGGGATTCAATCTCTTTTTTATCAAGGTGATGTTGTAGGTACTACTGGTAAGGATTGCTTGGGAGCAGATTGCACCACTGGCGTCTATATCATGCTCCGTATGATTGAGGCTAAAGTTCCCGGTGTCTATGTGGTTCACGCTGCTGAAGAGATTGGCTGTGTAGGGTCTAGTAACCTAGTCAAAGACGCACCTTCTTGGATTGACCATGTGAAGGCTGCTATCAGCTTTGATCGTAAGGGTTTTGATAGCATTATTACACACCAAATGTGTATGCGTACTTGCTCTGATGCTTTCGCTGACAGCTTCTCTGCTATCCTTGATATGGGCCACAAGAAAGACGATACTGGCTCTTACACGGATAGTAATGAGTATGTGGGGGTTATTGGAGAATGCACTAACCTTTCGGTGGGGTATCTCAATCAACACACTATCCGTGAAACCCAAGATCTTGCGTTTGTGGAAGACTTGATTGACCACCTGATTAATGCTGATTGGTCCTGCCTTGTCTTTAAGCGTCAAGCTGGTGATGTGGAATATGATAAAAACTACTACACCTTTGGCAAGAAAGGTTCCTCTAAAAGCACTAACTCTGGTTACGGCTGGCCTTCTCTTGACTACTATGACGACACCTACTATCAAGAAAAGACAGACTATGCCTACAAGGGAGAGCCTTCTATAAGTGAACTGCAAGACCTTGTTTCAGTAATCAAGAAGTACCCTGAGCAAATTGCGGATATCTTGGCAAGTTATGGGTACTCTGCTGATGGTCTGATTGATGATTGTGTTGACCTTCGTGACAAGTGGAATCGTAAGTATAGAAATGTGGGGGCCTAAATGAGGATGGTGTTTGTTTTTGGAAGTAACCTTGATGGTATTCATGGTGCAGGGGCTGCAAAATATGCCCACAAAGAACTTGGGGCACAGTGGGGAGTGGGGGAAGGGATGACAGGGGCCACTTACGCTCTCCCCACCAAAGGTCATAAACTCTCTTACATGAGTCTGGAACAGATTGATCCTTACATTAAAAACTTTCTTGATTATGCAAAAGAGAATCCCTCTTGCACTTTTGCTCTAACACCAATAGGTACGGGTTTAGCTGGTCACAGGAAGAAAAGTATTTGGGGTATTTTGGAAAAGTATGGTGTTCCTAAAAATGTTTACCTTACCTCTACTTGGGTAACAGAGTAAAAAGTTCTTGACGAATCGCTGAAGACCCTCTATACAGAATACAACGAACAACGAAAGGAACTGACAATATGAATGATGTGATTGACTTCATTAACCCGCAAGATGTTTACAGCTTTGTCGAAGGTAAAGGTACTAAGATTGCCACCGTTACCTTTATCAAGGCTGATGGTACTGAGCGTATTTGTAATGGACTGTTCAAGCCTGTTAGTCATATTGTTGGTTCTGAGCGTGGATATAAGCAAGGACAAGACATGCGGGCTAAGGGAATTGTTCCTATGTACGACCTCAAGAAAGGTGCATGGATTTGCTTCTATGCAAATAAGGTGATCAATGCAAAGTAAGTCTGTGAAATATATAGTTACAGAATATACTAGTCCTGTTTATTATTATTATCCAAACAAACTTGTTTCATGGCATTTCACAGAAGAAGGCTTAAAAGAGTACTTGCAAAAATATGGGACTTATAATAAGGTAGTCTGGAAGATCGAATCAGTGATTATCCCTGAAGGAAATATCACCCTAACAGAGGTACAAAAATGAGCGTCTACGAAGAAATCATCCCCGGCCCTGACTTTGTTGTGGTTTCATTTCCACTTCATGGTAAGTATTATGAAGTTGAGGCTTATGTTACCAAACATGCCACAGGTATGCGTTACTATGAGTGGGACACAGGTGCATCAGGTTGGCAGGTTATGACTTACCCTACCTTCGCTTTTGAAGGGTTTGATGACGATGATATGGCTCTAGTGTTTGACACTAATGAACTGAAGAAACTTGAAGATGATGCTAACCAAGCATACTGGGATAAAGTAGGAGAATACGCATGATTGATGATGATATCCAATTCGACCCTGACTTTGACGATATTGATCAGGTGTGGCAAGACTTTTGGGAGGGTATTTTTGATGACCTTCCCGAAGAAGCTGATGAAGCTGACCTTACTGCCTTCTTTGATGGCATGATTGATTGCTATGGCTTGACTGATCAAGAAGCCATTGATATGCTGGCAAAGCATATTATCATTCGTTCTAGTAATATCAATAAACCAAAAGGGTATCTCCACTGAAACCCTATATGACAATGTTTGTTCCTGCCCAAGAGTATGTACATCAGTTAGAGCAATTGATTGACATTAACTACAGGGTAGGGACACCACAAGAAGCTGAAGTCTTTCAGCATGAACTTCAATCGGTAGTAGAGTACAATGAACATACATTGAGTGCTTACTATCCAGTATATATGACCACCAACAAAACAACCACACCAAAGGAAACTACTAATGCTTAAGTTTAATATTGGCGATAAAGTTACTCTTAATCCCAGTTTGGATATGAATAACTACTCTAAAGACTATCAAGAAGTGTTTAACAATATGCCTATTGGTACTGTAACCAAAGTGTACCCTCTGTTTATTATTGATGATATTGAACATGTTTGGCCTTACAACGTATACTTTCCGGGGTTCAGTGAAACCACTGACGACCTCTTTCCTTGCTTCTCTTGGGAGTTGGCTTATGTTGGTGTATGATAATCACACAGAATGTGACTTTTGTGGTGATAAGGTTCCTGATAGCCTCATTGTTATGAGTGGAGCCTTTGCTATGGTACAGTCTATCACTTGTCTTGCTTGTGCCATGCTGGAAAATGACTACTTTGAAGATGATGGAGAGGATGATGATCAACCTTATCCTGAAGACTAAGTATACAGATGATTGGAAGGACTTCTATGAAGTAGAGGACTTCTTAGAGTATCTAGAAGAGGAAGATGAACACATCCTTGATGGGGGATATTCAGGGTGGGACAAACCCTAAAGTAAGATGGATGTTGTTCGTCAGAGTTCAAGGGGCAAATGAAAATAAATTTCCCCTTGACGAATCACTGACAAGTCTGTATGTAGACACTTGAAGAGGAAAGAAAATGATCTGTTACAAAGATATGACCTTCTGTGTGGCTAAGTGTGATAACAAAGACTGCTCTGGTATGCTTACAGACGAAGTGAGGGCTAATGCTGCTAAGTGGTGGGGTTCAGATGAAGCACCCATTGCTGTAAGTGACTTTACCTATAACTGTTTCTTTTACATACCGAGGAAGTAAGACATGAAGCCTATCCATATGGAACTAATTGGCCAAAACACTGTAGTATATGATAACCACAGCATCACAGGGCGTGGAGGTAACAGTGGCATACCCTATATGGCTAGGCACCTTATTTCACTAGGATATGACCCTATGTCTGAGGTACTTTGCTACAGGAAAGGAACTGTGTGTTTCTCATCCACTACACTTGACTTTTGGGCTAAGGTTAACTATGTAGAGACTGATGACAAAAGCGTGAAGCGTAAGAAGTATACACCTTTCAAATGGGGGACTACAGATGATCCTGACAACAGCCGCAGCGTATTGCCTAGCACTTAATGTGTACTTTGAGGCTAGGGACCAAGACAAAGACGGTCAGCGTATGATTGCTGAAGTCACTATGGAACGTGTCCATCGTACAGGCTTTCCTAAGACTGTTTGTGGCGTTGTTTGGGATAAAGGTGCATTTAGCTGGACAGATGACGGTAAGCCTGATAAGCCTACAGACACTAAAGCATGGCTACAGGCTCAGATGATTGCCAATGAGGTATTGCTCAACGGTTGTGAACTTTGTACTGGTGCTACCTATTACCACACCATTGCTGTTGACCCTTACTGGGATAAAGGCTATAACTACATCGGCAAGTGGGGGAATCACTTGTTCTATGCTAAAAAAGGTTGTGATGAATGAGTGAAAATATACATCTTCCCTGTCCATTTGACAACTGTGAATCTTCTGATGCCTTTGACTACGAAGATTCTAAGAAGGTAGGGTTTTGCAGAAGCTGTGGACAATCCTATCCACATAAAAATATGAGGCTTAAAGATTGGGCTAAAGATGCCTATCCCCTTAAGGGGTTTGTTCAGAAAGAGGAAGAAGTGAATACAAGCTATGCTGTAATAGAAAATAAAGACGGAGAGTACCTAGAACATCGTGGAATTCTCCCTAGGGCTATGGAATTCTATAAGTGCTTGACTTACAGTGACTCTAATGATAATCCAATTAAGCATGTTTACGTATACCCTGACGGTGGAAATAAGACCCGAGTATTCCCGAAAGAGTTTTATGTAGGCAAGTTTAAGAGTGATCAACTTTTTGGTATGAACCTCTTTCCTGCTGGTTCTGCTGAAGCTGTGACTATCACTGAAGGTGAACTTGACGCTATGTCAGCCTTTCAGATGCTTGGTTCTAAGTATCCGGTTGTCTCTTTGCCCTCTGCTACCCCTTCTAAGAAACTCCTTGAGAATTGTAAGGATTGGCTTGGCTCATTCAAGAAGATTTATCTTTCTCTTGATGCAGATGACAAAGCTGATAAGTTTGCCACAAGCCTAATGCACTTGTTTCCGGGACGTGTCTATAAAGTCCCTCACGATAAGTTTAAGGATGCTAATGAGTTTCTTCAAGCTGGTTGTGGTGAACAGTACCGTAAAGCGTGGTGGTCCTCAGGTCTTTACACTCCTGAGAATATCTATGCCACAGAAGAAAAGTTCCTAGAACTTCTTCACGATACTCCTGACCATAGTTTTGTTCCTACTGGTATTGAAGCACTAGACGAGAAAATCCTTGGTCTTATGCAAGGACACTTCACTGTTATTAAAGCCCCTACAGGCATTGGTAAGTCTGAGTTTATGCGATACTTGGAATACAACTTTATCAAGAACCATCCTACTGTACGTTTTGCTACTTGGCACCTTGAAGAGACTAAGTTGCGTTCTCTGCTTGGTGTGGTTTCCTACTATCTCAAAGACGATCTTACTCGAAAGGACTTGATCACTAAGAAGGGTCGTATGGCTGACGTAGAGGCTGCTATCAAGCATATCACTCACAATACAGGGTATATGCAGTTCCACATTGATGACGCTGATGCAGAGGCTCTGGTAGAGCAGATCAGGGTGCTTACTCAAGTTTATGGGTGTCAGTATATCTTCTTTGAACCTATCCAAGATGTGGTGACAATCTCTAATGACGATAGTAAAGAAGCATTGCTTGCTGACTTGTCTGTTCGACTGTCTAAACTTGCTGCTGACCTTAATGTAGGCATTGTTACTATTGCTCACACTAACGAGAATGGTGATCCTAAATACTGTAAGATGATTGCTCAACGGGCTTCAGTCATTATCGACCTTGATCGTGATAAGGAAGCTGATAATATGCTTGACAGGAACACTACAAAGCTGGTAGTTAAGAAGAATAGACCTTGCGGACTTGAAGGTAATTCAGGTGAGTTGGTCTTTGATGGTGACACGTTCACCCTTAGTGAAAAAGGCAGTTGGTAAAACCAACAAAGAAAGGTAGTTGAAAATAATGAATATTATCGTCCTTGATAGTGAAAGTGATGGGCTGTGGGAAGAAGCCACCAAAATTCATGTCCTGTCTTGGACGGATGATGGGGTAAACTTTCAGTCTACTAATGACTACGATACAATGCGAAAGGTACTAAGTGTACCAAATACTAAGTATGTTGCACACAATTCAATTCGTCACGATTTGCCTTTGTTTAACAAGTTGCTTGGAACTGAACTAACTTACCGTGATTTCATTGACAGCCTTGCACTCTCTTGGTATCTAAGCCCTGAGCGCCCTAAGCATGGTATTGAAAGCTATGGTATTGACTTCAAGGTTCCTAAACCTAAAGTAACTGATTGGGAAAATCTTTCCTATGAAGAGTACAAACATCGTTGCGAAGAAGATGTTAAGATCAACTGGCTCTTGTGGAAAGATCAAGAGAGAAAGCTAACCGCTTTGTATAAAGGCGGTGATATGAACCAGTTTATCGAGTACTTGTCCTTCAAGATGGATTGTGCAAGGGAACAAGAACTAATCAAAGTACGTCTTGATGTTGACCTTTGTACAAAGTCTTATGAAACGCTCCTTCAACAGAAGGAAGAGAAGACTGTAGAACTTTCTAAGGCTATGCCTAAGAAGCCTATCTACAAAGAGGTCAAAGAGCCTGCCAGTATCTATAAGAAAGATGGCTCTTTGTCTGTGGCAGGTAAGAAGTGGTTGGATACCCTGATCACATTGAAACTACCACATAATACTAAGGGTTCCTTTAACATTATTGACCACTATGAAGAGGGAAATCCTAACAGCCCTGATCAGGTCAAAGAGTGGCTTCATAGTTTGGGTTGGAAACCACAGACCTTCAAGTATGTGAAGGACAAGACTACAGGCAAAGAAAGGATGGTTGAACAAGTCAGAGACGAAGGGGAACTTTGTGAAAGTGTAACCGATCTAATCGAAAAAGACCCCGCAGTGGAAATTTTGGAGGGTTTGACTGTTATCAGTCATCGTCTTTCAATCTTCAAATCCTTCTTGGAGTGCCACAAAGATGGTTGGCTTAAAGCTGAGATTGCAGGCCTTACTAATACGCTTCGCTTTAAGCACTCTAAACCTCTTGTCAATCTTCCCGGTGTAGACAAGCCTTGGGGTAAAGAGATTAGAGGTTGTTTGCTACCACCTGAAGGTTATGTTTGGGCGGGTAGTGATATGGTAAGTCTTGAGGATACTACTAAACGTCACTACATGATGCCTCTAGACCCCAGTTATGTTACAGAAATGAGCGCACCCGGTTTTGACCCTCACCTTAATCTTGCTCACTTTGCAGGAGTAGTCACACAAGAGCAGATTGACCTATACAACGATGGTAAGTTGAACCTTAAGCCCATCCGTAAAAAATACAAAGCCGCTAACTATAGCTGTATCTATGGTGTAGGTAAGGCAAAACTTGCTAGGACCCTTGATATCCCTGTGAAGGAAGCTGAAGGCCTTATTGAGGCATATTGGAGGCGCAATTGGTCAATCAAGCGTGTCTCTGAAAGCCAGAAGGTAAAGATTGTAGACTCTCAAATGTGGCTACAAAACCCTGTCTCTGGTTTCTGGCATAATCTTCGTGCTGAGAAAGATATCTTCTCAACTCTTAATCAAAGTACAGGTGTTTACTGTTTTGATACTTGGCTTTACTTTTCACGTCTACTTGGGCTTTCTGCTTCCTTCCAGTTTCACGACGAACAAGGTGTAGCTGTCAAGATTGGCGAAGAAGACTTTGCAAGAGAATCGTTGAAAGATGCTATCGGATATGTTAATAAGAAGCTTAAGCTGAATGTGTTGCTTGATGTTGACGTTCAGTTGGGCAAAAATTATGGTGAAGTTCATTGAAAAATACCCTTTAGTCTACTTGACTTTTGAAATACAACACCTATATCATACTTCCTAGCGGGAAATAAGCTTGCTAGGAAGCAAAACCCCGACAAACATCGGCCACGAAAAATTGGTCAAAACATAACAGGAATACAGGAAAACATGGCTACTAATACCAAATACAAAGAAGTTACCACCGTTGGTCCGATTGAATGGGCACGTATCTTTGAAGACAATCGGGATATGGAAGGTTATGAAGGCGCTTATGCCGATTGTGAAGGCGCATATACGGTAACTCAAATCCTTGCCAAGGATCAGTATGAAAAGCTGAAAAAGGCTGGCTCAATGAAGAAGCCTATCCAATCTCGTATGATGGATGGTGTTATTGCCATTAAGTTTGAACGTAAGCATCTTGTCACTACGAAGTCTGGTGATGTTATCGCTAAGGCTGGTGGAGCGCCAAAGGTCACTAACGCTGCGGGTAAGCCTTGGAGTGTTGAAGATGATGGCCTGATTGGTAATGGGACTATTGCTGAAATTACCCATCTGGTTCAGACTTTCCCAGTTAAAGACCCTAAGACTGGTAAAGATAGCACTGCTTCTCGGACTTCTTTGCAGAAGATTAAAATCGTTGATCATGTTGTTTATGAACGCCAAGAAGAGGATGCAGCATAATGGATTATTTGTTCAATATGTTTGACCAAGAAACTGGTTTTGAAGTTGTTGTCAAACGGGATAGCATTGACGATATCAATGATGTTCTTGAACTCTTCTACACCTTCCTTCATGGTTGTGGTTATACCTATGTAAGTAGGGTTGGTGTGCAGTTCGATAATAAAGATGAAAAATGGACCCTCTAATGTTTATGCAAATTTTTGCTTCGGTACTAGTGGTGCTCAACGTTATTGCCGCAGTATTTACTTCTGATGAACAAAAGGAAACAAACTACTTGCTTTGGGCAATTTTGATTGCTTTTCCTTTGTATCTTGGAGCCTATAAGTGACCACAATTAATGCTAAACTGGTAGCCCTCACCCAACCAACTATTGGGGTGGGGGCCGGTAATGCAGAATCCTTTGTTGCTTATTGTGCAAGGATTTCTAATCCCTCTAATCAAGAGAATCCAGATTATGAAAAACTTCTAGCCTATTGTGTAAAGCATAAACATTGGTCAATCTTTGAAATGGCTAATGCTGTTGTAGAAGTTGAAGCCCCTCGGGACATTACTCGTCAACTTCTTCGTCATCGTTCTTTCTCATTCCAAGAATTTAGTCAACGGTACTCTGACGAGATTGAGTTTACTACTCGGGAAGTTCGTGGACAAGATTTTAAGAATCGTCAAAACTCTTTGGACAATATTAGTGAAGAGTTGAAAGGGGATGCTGCTGTTGGGCTTAAGCAAGTAAAAGACCGTGCATATGGTGAGTATCTATACCTTCTGAATGAGGGTGTGGCTAAGGAGTGTGCAAGGGTAGTCCTTCCTGAAGGACTTACTATGAGCCGCCTATATGTTAATGGAACCTTGCGTTCTTGGATTCACTATCTTGAAGTACGCGATGATCCCGGTGTAACTCAATGGGAACATGTATTGCTTGCTCGAAAGATTAAAGAGGTGCTGCTTCCAGCTTTCCCAACTGTCTTTAAGACCTTGGATAGTTTGAATGGCTGAAGAAATTATTCTGACAACTTTACAAATTGCTCATATTAATGGGTTGTTTGCTAGAAACAAGAAAGCTAAACAAATCAGCCTTTCTATGCAGGAAGGAGAATTGATTATTAAACTTCAATCTCCAAAAAAGGTAAAGGTTAATAAGAATGCAGACTAAGATTCAGGCTATTAAAACCCTATTGAACGGTTTTGATTATACTTGTCTTGTGGAGGAAGTTTTCCAAAAAGAACTTGAAATGTTTTACAACGATCTTCATAACCCTCTATATTGTAAAGAGGGACTTGGTGAAAAGGAAAGAAATACTCTTAAAAAAGCTGTTTTGAGTCTTTATGAACACTATTTTGGGACAAACAGGACCGCTATCCTTAAGGGCGCTTATAAATGAAGCTTCTCATTGATATGGATATTATTGCATATCATGCAGTCTTTTCTGCTGATGGTGATACTGTCTCTGGTGTTGTTGATAAGATTGACAGCATTATGGAGAAAATCCTTTCAGCCACAGAAGTCCCTTGTGAATATCAAGGATACCTTACTGGTAAAGGCAACTTTAGACATGAGATTTCTGACGTATATAAAGCCCAACGTCCCAAGGAAAAGCCTATCTTGTTGAACTTCGCTAGAAACTATCTGGTAGAAGAGTGGGATGCAATCATCATTGAGGGCCAAGAAGCTGACGATGCTATTGCTATTGAGGCTGCTAGGATCGGATATGATGAAGCAATCATTGTGTCTATTGACAAAGACTTCAAGCAACTGCCTTGCCTTATCTATAACTATCAAAAAGACACTTGGCATAAGATAGGGGAATGGGAAGCTACCCTTAACTTCTATCTTCAAGTTCTGACAGGGGATAGGGCTGACAATATCAAGGGTGTTGATGGTATTGGTCCAGTTAAGGCAATGAAGCTTTTGTCTGGTTGCTTTGACGAGAAAAGCCTTTACAAAGCCTGTCTAGTAGCATATGACAATAAAGCAGATGAAGTTCTGAAGAGTGCGAGGTTGCTGTGGTTGCGACGAGAAGAAGGTCAAATGTGGGAACCGCCTTTTCTAGGGGATACCGTTCAGGCCTAGAAAATAAAGTAGCCAAGCAACTTGAAGAGGCTGGTGTCAAGTTTGAGTATGAAACCACAAAAATCAAGTATAAAGTGGAAGAAGAAAGAACTTATACACCAGACTTCGTACTTCCTAATGGCATTATTGTAGAGACTAAAGGCAGATTTGTGACTGAGGATAGGATGAAGCACCTTAAGATAAAGTTGCAATATCCTGACAAAGACATACGATTTGTCTTTACAAACTCTAAGAATAAGATTAGAAAGAACTCGCCTACCAGTTATGCAGACTGGTGTACCAAGAACGGCTTTAAGTTTGCTGACAAACTAATCCCAATGGAGTGGATCAATGAGTAATGATATGCTGCTTATTTGGAGCATTATTGAAGGTCCCTTTTCAAGTCAAGATGTTGAAGGTTGGGATCAAGAAGAAGATGGCCCTGATTGCTGGATTATTGTGGCTCAGACAGAAACGAGTTATGGTAGTTTAGAAATCAAAGAAATCTACTTTGAAACCTTTGATGGTGCCTATGAACTAGTTAAATATTTCACTCATGGCAGAGCGCCATATGTAATTGAGGGATGGTCATGATAACTGAAGTTTATGCTCTTATTAAAGGTTGGACAGGAGGGGTTCAAACTTGGCCTGTTGCTGTTTTCTCAAGCCTGTATGACCTAGAGCAGCACATGAAGGATAAAAAAGCTATCCACAACTTTAATGGTAACATTGTTGCAGCTTGGATGGACGAAGACTTTACATACACTTGGGCTAGTGTGGACTTTTATGGGTAAAACAGCTATTGTATATACTTGCGGACATGCCAAGCCTGATGTATCTAATGAACGGTACAACTGGCTTGGTAAGTTGATTGAAGACATTAAGCCTGATTATGTGGTTGATCTAGGTGATGGGGCTGATATGGCAAGCCTTAACTCCTTTGATAGCCGATATCCACAAGCAATCATGGCTCAAAGCTATGAGAAAGATATTGAAGCGTATAACGATGCAAATGAGCGCATTTGGGGCCGCTATAGGACTAGCAAAAAGAAACGCCCTTTCAGGATTGGGTTTGAAGGAAACCATGAAAACCGTATCAAAAAAGCTTTGGCAACTGATCCTAGACTTGAAGGAAGTAAGTACGGAATTTCTTTTTCCCACTTACAGACCGACTATTGGTTTGATGAATACCACGAATACCATAATGCTGGGCCAGCAATCGCTGATTATGATGGTGTTAGCTATTCGCACTATTTTTCTGCTGGAAACTTCGGTTCTGCTATGTCTGGCATTCATCATGCTTATGCACTTATCCAAGCTAGGAACCATTCTTCTACTTGCGGCCATAGCCATAAACGTAGTATCTATTTCAAAGACGGAGCGCATCCATCAGGTATTATTGGACTTGTTGCGGGCTGCTTCAAGGGGGCAGAAGAAGGATGGGCAGGCCAATCAAACCTTGCTTGGGCTAAAGGTGTCGTAATTAAACGCAACATTGACCAAGGTATGTATGACTTTCAATGGGTGAGCATGGAGGCTCTGGAAAAGGCTTATGGGTAAACGTTCAACAAAAGAAACTACTTTTGTAAAGAAACCGAGGGACTATTATCCTACTATTGACCCTGCTGCTGTATCTGCCCTTCATGGGCATCTACTACCTAATACTTGGTTCATAGAGCCTTGTGCAGGGGCTGGCGACCTAGCTAAGGGTTTGGTTAAAAAAGAACATCAGTGCGCTGCGCTGTACGATATTGACCCTCAATGGGACCTTGTGGTACAACGTAGTTGCCTGAGCCTTAGCAAATATGAAGTCACAAGGGCAAGTTGCTTTATTACTAATCCTCCCTTTACTTGGTCTATGCTACAACCTATTATGGACCATCTAATTAATCTTCTTCCAACTTGGCTGTTGCTACCCGCTGATTATATGCACAATGTTCGTATGGGACCCTATATGAAACAATGTAATAAGGTTATCAGTATTGGCAGACTTTACTGGGAAGAAAACAAAGTCAAAGGTGTTGACAACTACTGTTGGTATTCCTTTGATAAAGATCATAATAACAACACTGTTTTTGTGGGACGATAATGAATAAAGAAGATATTAAAAAGCTGATGGAAACTTATGGTTATCAGCGTATCCTTGCAGACCATAATATCTCTTTGTGGAAATCACTTGAAATCCTAGATGATCTAGGCTATATTTTTCTTGAGCGTTATGAGGACAAAGAATGATTGATAATATGATGCTAGCTTCGCTAACAGTAACTTGTATCTCTTTGCCGATAATTGCAGTAGCTATCTGCTTTGACATTGTTCGGGATATTATTAATGGCTAAATGGGAAATGAACAATATGACACCTCTCGATATGGTAACGCAGTTCGCTGTTGCTATGGGACAACCCCTTGGGCTTCCTTGGGTAACTGGTGAAAAAAGCACTGTTGAAAATATGCGGTTCAGACTTATTGAAGAGGAATTTAAGGAGTTTTCTCTAGAAGACACAGATCTTGTAGCAGCACTTAAAGAACTTGCAGACCTTGTCTACGTGTGCTATGGATATGCTGCCACCTTTGGTTGGGACTTGGATGAAGCTGTAAAACGTGTTCATGCTTCTAATATGTCTAAACTTGGGGATGATGGTAATCCTATCAAACGAGAAGATGGTAAGGTCCTTAAAGGGCCAAACTATAAGAAACCTGACCTAACTGATTTGGTGTAATATGGCTGACATGGTTCAAATCTCGGTTAAAGAATATCTTTCCCTTAAAGATGATGCTAATTGGCGAAGGTGCCTTGAAGCTGGTGGGGTAACATCAGACTGGGAATGGTATAGTGAGGCGCTGGATGCAGGCGGCTATTATGAAGAAGAAGAGGACGAAGAATGACTAATTACTTGCCTACAGACTATCAATCTTTTATTGCCACAAGCCGTTATGCACGATGGCTGGATGATGAAAATCGTCGTGAGAATTGGGGAGAGACTGTTCAACGTTATATTGACAATCTTGTGGTACCTAAAGCTGATGCCCAAACCACAGAAGAGATTCGTGAAGCTATTCTTAGCCTTGAAGTAATGCCCTCTATGCGGGCTATGATGACCGCTGGACCTGCTCTACAACGTGATAATACTGCTGGCTATAACTGTGCTTACCTTGCTGTAGATGACCCTAAAGCCTTTGATGAAGCTATGTTCATCCTTCTGTGTGGTACTGGTGTAGGGTTCTCTGTGGAACGTCAGTATATCAGTAAGCTGCCCGATGTACCGGATACTATGTTCCAAAGCGATGACACTATTATTGTAGCTGACAGTAAAGAGGGTTGGGCTAAGGCATTGCGTAAGCTGATTGCTTATCTGTATGCTGGTGAAATCCCTAAGTGGGACGTGTCTAAGGTTCGTCCTGCTGGTGCAAAGCTTAAGACCTTTGGTGGTCGTGCTTCAGGTCCTGCACCTTTGATTGACTTGTTTAACTTTACCATCAACACTTTTGTTAACTCTAAAGGTCGTAAACTCTCTTCTATGGATTGCCACGACCTTATGTGCAAGATTGGTGAAGTTGTTGTGGTTGGTGGTGTTCGTCGTTCAGCTATGATTAGTCTTTCTAATCTGTCTGATGATCGTATGCGACATGCTAAGTCTGGACAGTGGTGGGAAAAGAATGCTCAACGTGCATTGGCTAACAACTCAGTTGCTTATACTGAGCGGCCTGACATGGAAACTTTTCTTCGTGAGTGGACTTCTCTTGTTGAGTCTAAGTCTGGTGAACGAGGTATTTTCAGCCGTCCTGCGTCTAAAAAGCAAGCTGCAAAGAATGGCCGTCGCAACCCTGACTATGAATTTGGTACCAATCCGTAAGCGATAAATGTGCGGATTTAAAACTTCTCCTGATTGACTTGGAAGGCTGTAGCAAGCCGACAGGGCGCAAGCGTAATGGTAGCGTGAGAGACTAAGCGGAGAAGGCACTAAGACAGTGTATGCGATAGTCCAGCGCACAAGTGGGTATGCTAATGTAACCCCACAGTGTGAGGCAGTGAAATTATTCTAAGACCACAACAATTCTGTAATTTGACGGAATCTGTGATTAGGGCTACAGACACCCTTGATGACTTGATCCGTAAAGTTCGTATCGCAACTATCCTTGGCACTATTCAATCTACATATACTCACTTCCCTTATCTTCGTAAGTCTTGGAAAGACAATACTGAAGAAGAGCGGCTGTTGGGAGTTAGCTTGACTGGTATTATGGACAATACTCTAACTAACAATCCTTGGGAAAATCTGAATGTTATCCTTGATCTTTTGAAGCAAGTTGCTATTGATACTAACAAAGAGTGGGCAGAAAAGCTTGGTATTAATGCTTCTGTGGCTATCACTTGCGTTGACTAATTAGCGCCCTGTTGTGGTAACATAACAGTGAAAATCCTGTGAATTGCTGGAAACCCCTAACGTAAAGACGAGGGCAATCAGCAGCCAAGCCTTGAAAAAGGAAGGTTCAACGACTATCTACGAAGGTAGAGTAGGATCAAGTGATCCGAAGCGCAGGGCATCCTTATAGGATGATGATATAGTCTAGTCTCCTAAGAAACTAGGAGCAGTTTAGGTCTAAAAATGTACATAGTCTATAAAGCAACTTATAAAGATAAGTACTATATTGGTTTTACCAATGACTTGTCTAAAAGAATCTCTTCACACCAGTGTTCAATCAATTCTGGTAAGAAGAGTAAGTTTTATGATTATGCAAGAAAATACAACTTTGATAATTTTGTATTTTCTATAATTGGTGAGTTTGAAGATAAAGAATCTGCCTTTAGTTTTGAGATTGAGAACATAAAACTTTCTGACCCAAATTGCCTAAATTTGGCAAAAGGTGGTGAAGGTGGTTTTGTTATACCCGAATATTTACAAGATGGGTGGAAACAAAAACTAAAGGCTGCTAGACAAGGAAGAAAACCTGCCCAAGGTATGTCACACACAGAAGATAATAAAAACCTCTTTAGTTTGTGTGGAAAAATTCGTTGGGATAAGTATGGTAGGTACCCAAGTGAAGTGATTTCTTTATCTTTCAAAGATGCTAAACAAAAGTATGGCATAAGTAAAACTCATTACTATAGACTTAAACGGGCTGAGAATAACGAACTCAGTTGAATATAAACGTAAACCCTCTGGCACAGTTTCCCAGTTGGTTGACAGTGCAAGTGGTATTCACGCTAGGCATAGTGAGTACTATATTCGTACTGTGCGTGGAGATAACAAGGACCCATTGACCCAGTTTATGAAGGATCAAGGTATCCCTAGTGAACCTGATGTTATGAAGCCTGAAAGCACTACTGTCTTTAGCTTTCCTATGAAGTCTCCCTCTGGTGCTATTACTCGTAATGATATGACTGCCCTAGAGCAACTTGATCTGTGGTTGATCTATCAACGTCATTGGTGCGAACATAAGCCTTCAGTAACCATTACTGTTCGTGACCATGAATGGATGGAAGTTGGTGCTTGGGTCTATAAGTACTTTGATGAAGTGTCTGGTGTATCATTTTTGCCACACTCTGACCACTCTTATCAACAAGCACCTTACCAAGAGTGCTCTAAGCGTGAATACGAAGACGCTCTTGCCTTGATGCCGAAAAAGCTTGACTGGGCAAAGCTTTCAGAGTATGAAACTGAGGATACCTCGAAGGGAACTAGCACTTTTGCCTGCGTCGGAGGATCGTGTGAGGTTGTAGATTTGGTCTAATGAAGAAAGATTTAACAGGACAAACTTTTGGGGACCTCTACGTTGTAGGGGTCTCTGAAAAATCTAGAAATGGCCATTATAGGTATTCCGTAACCTGTGTTTGTGGGACTTCTAAAACTGTTTTAGGAACCCATTTAATTCAAGGTAACACTTCACACTGTGGTTGTAAAACTTTAAGAGTTAGTGCAAATTACCAAGGTTATAAGGGTGTTGGCAAAACTTATTGGAGTTCATTAAAACGGGGTGCTAATGGTGAAAAAGGAAGAAAGTCTCTCGACTTTAATTTGACCATAGAGTATATTGGAGACCTGCTAGAGAGACAAGAATATAAGTGCAAACTTAGCGGCTTACCGATAACTGCAAAAAGGGGAACTGCTTCTTTAGATAGGATTGATAGTGGTAAAGGTTATATTGAAGGTAATGTTCAATGGCTTCACAAAGATGTGAACATGATGAAAAGACATTATAACCAAGATTACTTCCTCTTTCTTTGTAAGAAAATTGCTGGGGGAAGCTGTGAAATCGTTGACCTGACCTGATAGGAATAGAATGTTCTATGTCTTGACCAAAGATGACTGCATTTGGTGTGATGCAGCTAAAGAACTCTTGAGCAAAACGGATACCCCTTTTGGGGTATTCGACTACCGTGACCATCCTATGCTTGCTCTACTTATGAAGAAGGCAGGACTACGTACTGTACCACAGATTTGGGTTGACACTCCTGATGGAAGAGAGTATATAGGTGGTTATGAAGACTTGATGAAATGGATTGCTACAAACAGTTTGACAAAACCTGTTACCTCAAGTGAATCGGAATAAATAATGACCACAACCCCTCAACGAACCAAGCGAACCACAAAGTATAAGGGTGCAGAATCAGAGGCAGTTATGCGCACTGTCTCTCTTAAAGCCCTCAATGACAATCAAAAGCATTACATCAAGGCTCTTAACGACTTTGATCAAGTGATTGTTTGTGGCTTCTCTGGTACAGGTAAGACTTACATTGCTGCTACTGTAGCTGCTAACATGTACGCTCAAAAGCAGATTGATAAGATCATCCTTACTCGTCCTAATGTATCCGTAGGTAAAGACCTTGGTTACTTTCCGGGCACTCTTGAAGAGAAGTTTGCCCCTTGGGCAATGCCTATCCTAGACGTTCTTATTGAACAACTTGGTAAAGCTGTGGTAGAGACGGCTATCAAGAATGGTAATATCGAGACGGCTCCTCTATCTACTATGCGTGGTCGTTCCTTAAAAAATGCTTTCATCATTCTTGACGAAGGTCAAAACACTACTGTGCCAGAGATAAAAATGTTCTTGACAAGAATCGGTCAGAACTGTAAGGTCGTGATTAATGGAGACGTTAAGCAAACAGACATTCGTGGACAGTCTGGTTTGTCTAAGGTTATCCAGTTGGCTAAAGACTACAAGTTGCCTGTTCCAGTGATTGAGTTTGGAGTAGACGACATTGTTAGGTCTGATATCTGTAAGCAATGGATCATTGCATTTGAAAAAGGTAAGAATGAATATGACGTTTAAGATTGGTGACAAAGTTAAGGTTAGTGGTACTCACTATTCCTTTGATGGTAAAGAGGGGATTATTTCGGGGGTTCACCCGGAAAGGGATGCCGCAATGGTCACTAAAATTAGCCCCCTTGCCCCTGAAGGAAAGTATTATGTATCTTTTAGTGAAATGACTCTTGTTGAAGCAGATCCTGTAGTGGAAAAGGAAGATGTAGTGTTTAATATTGGTGACAAAGTTCGTGTAACTGGTGATAAAGGTCGTGCATATCACAGTCTTGAAGCAGGCACTATTGGCACTTATGCTGAACCTACTTCAAGTACAAAATGGTTGAGAATTGTCCCTGATGATGACATGTACCCGGATCAGTGGGTTCACCGGAAAGACCTTGAACTTGTTTCAAAAGCAGAACCTGCATCTGTAGCACCTTTGACTAAAGGCTCTTCCGATGGAAAAGCTTCTGAGTATTATGACTTTCCTGAGGGTGCCTCTACTCTCAATGACCTGATTGAATACAAGAATATGACCTTTGCTCAAGGAAATATCTTCAAAGCAGCCTACCGGCTTGGCCACAAGGAAGGTATCACTACTGAGTACGACCTGAATAAGATTATCTACTATGCAGAACGTATGCTTAACCAACTGAAAGAAGGCAAATAATGAGCAGTGTTGTAAAAGACCTTATTGACCGTGTTAAACATCTGACAAAGGAGGGTACAGACGAAGCTTTGAAAGAACTTCAAGATATGCTCCAAGAACTCGAAGCTGCAATCCAAGAAAAGAAAGATAACTGATGAACCCCACTATTGACCTTGCACAACAACTGAAAGTCGTCCTTGCTACTGCTTTTAGTTTCTACCTTAAGACTCATAACTACCATTGGAATGTAACTGGCCCTAACTTCAGTGAGTATCATAAGTTTCTAAACGATGTTTATGATGAAGTGTGGGAAAGTGTAGATGCTTATGCAGAGCATATTCGTTCACTGGATACTTTCTCTCCCGGTAGCCTTTCTCAGTTTGCTCAACTGTCTAAGATCTTGGATGCTAATACTGTTATCCCCGGCCTGTCTATGATGAAGCAATTGGAAGATGATAACCGCACTCTGCAAGCTGAACTCACTAAGGCCCATGACCTTGCTGTAGAAGCTGGTGCATATGGTGTGGTGAACTTCCTTGAAGGTCAGATGGACTATCACGATAAGCTGCATTGGATGCTTCGAGCATTCACCCCGGCTGTAATGTAAAAAAATAAGCCCCTTCAGGAAATCAATCCTGAGGGGGCTTTTTCTTATTGTGCTTTATTTTTGTAGATATCAAGAATGTCCCTCTTGATTTCTTTTACATCGTCTTTTAGTTCTTGCCAAACTGCACGATCTTCTGTACGTTGGGAATCTCTGTCATTAATCTCTTTCTGAAGGAGGGCAATGGCCCTTTGGTTTGTCAGAATAACTCTGGCTACCCAACCCACAAAACCAAGACACCCAAGAAGAAAGCCGCTTACAATGGAGGTGAGATAATCATGCATTATTTACTACATCCCACGTCATAACCATGAATAAGCTTTTCACCTGTTACAAGGGACTTAGGACCACCATCAATAATCAGAGCATCAGCGTGATCATTGAAAAGAGGATTAAGCCCAGCACAAATAGCACTATCATTTTGCGTGTTGACGTTGGAGCAACTTGCTAAGAGCAACATTAGCGGGAATATTAGAGTAATCATTGATAGCTGCATCTATCTTTGTCCTTGTGGCGATATAGGTTGTTTGATCTTTGACAATGACAGCTTGCTTTTCAGTAAACTTACCGTATTCATAGATACCAAGGCACCCAAGAGCAATGCTGAAGATGAAGAGAAGAGGGAAGAAGAGTTTACTGGCTAGGTAGGATTGAATCATTTGGGAGAGCCTTCTTAAACAGTTCAGTTTGTGTGGCAATAGATTGTAGACCAAATGCACCTAGGATAAAGGCCGTATATGGCCAGACAAGGACAGTTGTCATTTCTGGTGTAGAGTAAATAGTAAGCCACACAAGATGAAGCCACATAACTATTGCCAGTTCTCTCTTGAAAGACTTATTATTCATAGGATACCTTATTTGAATGTATGGGCTAGGATGCTCAGTTCTTTAAGGCGGTTAGACCAACCTGTTCCAAACTTGTTCCAAGTGGACAAGGACTTATCATAGGCCAAACGAAGTGCGATATACTTGTCGATAAGGGTGCTAATATCCTTACCTTGCAGAGCATTGAGGGTCTGATTACCAATCACCCCATCAGCCGTTACACCAAGCACTTCCTGTAGCCATATAATAGCCTCATGTACACCAGAGTTGACTGCGCTATCGAACACAACCATGTCAAGGCCAGAGGGTAGCTGATCACCACAGACCCTATTCCAGTAGTCACGTTGATAAATTTGACAAGCAAGTTCTTTGGTTAGGTTCTTGATATCCAGAGAAGGATAGGCCCTCTTAGAGATACCCATATTGGTTTCACCACCGGGATCACTAGGATTATTTACATATCCACCTTCATAATGAAGTAAAGGAATAATGCAATTATGGAAATTATCCTTCATTTGGATTAAGTACCTTATACAATTCAGTTTGTTCAAAAGGGATAATGTCTTTTTCTTTAGACAAGGCTTCCCAATCAATATTGCCCGGCTCTACAATAACTGTGTGAGAACCTTCAATTTTAGCCAATACTGTATTTTCAGCATTATGCCATTCAAGGATATAGTTCATGTCATCACCGCCGATCTAGCATCAAAATCATACTTCAACAAAGTTACTGTTCCTGTACCTGTGGCCCCACCACTAGTACCTGTACCAGTAACTTCAACGCCAATACAGTCACCCGCAGCAAGAGTAATATCTACAGTCACGTTTGTCTGGTTAGTTGTATAGGTTTGTACAATAGTAGCATTTTTACGAATATTCAATGCTCCTGAGGTTCCAGTTACTGCAAAAGTTAAGTTAACCCTTACTGTGCAGGCCACAAGTGCAGTAAAAACAGAAGGCATAATTTGATTTACAGAAGGGGTACTGGTATTAGATGATGCGGAAACAGTTCCAAAAGGAAGACAGTTTCTTTGAACAATTGCACCAGCTACAGGAGAGTACATAGCTGGCCCAACAATACGAGGGGCACCTGTAGCACCTTCAGTGATAGCCACAGGATTATCACGCATTTTAGTCATAAGATCAGAAGTGATCGGGCTATTAGGATCAATTTCTGCATTAGTGATTGAGATATAACTTGTCATATCGGGTTCCTTATTATATCATTACATAGGGCGAAGAATTGTCAGAAGCAAACACAAGAGTAGAAGCATCTACAATATAGCCACCCTTAGCTTTTTCTGTGGTTGTAGCAGTAGCATAATCATTAGCAGTATTAGCCATAACCCTAGCAAACCTACCTGCGTAGTTATATGCTTGAGCAGTAACTTCTACTTCATGGCCATAGTTAGTTTCCATAAGCTTAATGACCTGAAGGTCAGTAGGAATAGGATTACCAACCTCATCTGTAATGGTTCTGCTTGTCACTTCAATAACATCTGCAAGACCAATAGACCTGTCTTTAGCATCCAAGACAATACGGTAGTTTTTAGGTGCAGTATTGAACCTGTTAAGCAGTCGAATAGACAACAGACCGACAATAGAGTCAGCCCCATTATTTACCCATCTACAGAAGATTTCTCTAATACGAGTATCACCATAGGCTTGTTTGCTTTCAGCATTACTGTCAATAGTAACAGTAAGCCTATTATAATTTTCTTTAGCAGAGATACTCTTAGTAGGGTCAGCTTGAACAGAGTAGAAGTGGATTTCTGTAAGACGGTATTGATCCAAGTCCTGTTGTTCAATCTCTTTGATATTGTTTCTATCCGACAAAGGGTAGGCAGTATCGTCAAAAAGAGGACGGTTAGCTTTAAGACCAATCTTGTTATTAACAGAATCCCACCAGATACTAACACCAAGAACAGCCAGTTCACCAACAAGAGTATTAACACCTGTAGGTGCTGTAATAACAGTGTCAAGATAGACAGAAGACATCCAGTCAGTTACTTCTTGTGCCCATGCAGCAGTATCAATATAAGCAGGATTGATATTTGCATAGTTGACCAAAAGGTCATAGACCACTGTATCCATTCTAGCGTGGGTATATGCTAGTACTTGCTGGAAGCTATCTCCTGCACTGTGTGTGGCAGCAGTAGTACCATACTGGCCTCTGGCAGTGAAGGTTACTACATCCCCTGTGAGGGAATATGCCACAATCTCAGAGCCAATGACAGCATACCCACTAGGGGAATAGCTAGAACCAATGCCTGTAGGAGACAGAGTAAAGGAAGTATCAGTCTCAAGCATATCTACAGTCAATGTACCTGTGGAAGCTTTAGGAGCAACAGCCTTAATATCATCTGCCAGAGAAAGAACATCTTTACCCTCAAAGGATACATTGCCATCACTATCAGGTCCAACCATGTTAGTGATAATAAAGTTTCTGGTTCTGGTATTTGTCAGAGTGCCATTATCAATATACCCATCAATGATACGGAGAGGACGCCCAACATAATAAGGGGATCGACTACGTAGTTTTGTGAAAAAAGTACCGAGAGTTGTTGGATCATATCCGCCTCCACTATATTGGGCAGCACCACTAACTCGTTCGGGTTGGTACTTATCTACAAGCCTGTCATTATAAGGGAAATCAGTAAGTGTCACTGTTACTGTGGCCCTACGTCCAAAAGCACTAAGGCTTTCATCAGAACCAGCAATATTAACAGTGGAAGAAATTGCAGAAATACTTTGCAGAGCAGGGAAATAGATTGCAGAACCTTTCGGAAAGTTAACCCTAGGGCTTGCAAATCGAAGAGTCTTCGTATTAATAGTCTTAGTCAGATCAAGGTAATTACCATCATAAGCAGATTTGAACTGACAGGTAGCAAAAGTATTAAAGCACTTCCGCTGACCTGTTGTTCCTAGAACAGCCAAACAGGGAGAGGTGCCATAAGTACGAGTGCAATAGTCCATATCAATTTCTACGATTTGGACAGGCTCTCTATTATTGGACATAAGCCTCTACCTCCATTGTTACCCTTACCCAACTACCAGTTTCAGTAAAGGTTGGTTTCATTTCTGCATTAGGCTTTCTCCAACAATAACCTATATCCTTAGTAAAGGTTGAAGGTCCACTTGCCCAAACAAAACCATGACCACCATTATACCAAGCCTTAAATGGTTGCAAGTCAGCTTCAGCAAATGCTCTAGAGAAAGCCACAAGACTGATAGAAGTATCAGCCCCTTGACGAAGTACCCTGTTGCCCATAAATTGGCCACCAAGGCTTTTAGATTGAAGAAGTTGTACTGTCTGTGCTTGCCAGATAGGTGTATAGCTAGGCATAACCCCACCGGGGAATACAAACCTATCTCCCAAGATAACAATACCAACTACAGGAATTGTGGTTCCTGTAATATACACTCTCCAATACCTAGCAGAAGTATCTGCAAAGATTGCCAAGATAGGTGTATCATCTGTGGGTGTAATAACAGTACTTACTGTAGTCCAAGTAGTTCCATTAGGAGACGACTGAAGCTGTACTGTAGCCCCACTGGAACCAATAGTATGTCCAATAAGGGCTACACTGTTTACAAGCTTTGTGGCATATCCAGTACCAAGGTCTATTTGGACATAAGCAGGAAGGGCTGTGGCTTGCCAATAATCATACGTAGTCTCTGTATAACAATTAGCTACAGGGCCATCAGTAGTTGAGGTTGAAGCAGTTACTATAGAGGTACTGTAGGACAAGTAATTATCCCACAGTACCATCGGCAGAGTAGCATCGTCAGTAGGAGTACCATTAACATAGATCATCGTTGCACCTGAAAGACCATACCTCTAGCACGGTTCTCTTTATAAAGACTGTCAAAGAGTTGAGACAACTGTTCACCAGTAAAGATATCCGTAGGTTTAATCCCTTGGATCAAGACTTGTTGTGGAGTTGCTGTTTGTGCAGCAGCAGCAGTAGCTGTAGAAGTTGAAGGTATGGTTGCAGAAGGTTTACCACCAGAACTACCAGACTGGATAGATGCCACAAACCCTAGACCCGCAGAAATAATGCTACCAGCAGCAGCAAGGTTCGCTGGGAAAGGAAGCTTAAGGGCAGCAGCAGCACCAGCATAAGTATCTGCCAAAGCTTGGGCAGCACCAAGAACCTTAGCCATTTTAGCGGCCTTAGCATTATGTTCGCCCAAAGCTGTTAGGATTTGAGCACCAGTACCCAAAACTGTAGACAGTTTAGCTACACGACCTTGATTTTCAATAGTTTGGAGAGCAACTTCATGTTTACGTGTCAAATCAAGTTCTGTTGCCTGATACTCTTTAAGCGAAATAATTCTTTTAGAGAGAGCAGACTTAAGTGCTTTTTGTCTTTGATCATAAGCAGTATCCTCTTCTTTAGTAGCATACTCATTAAGCTTTTTGGAATCTTCCAAGTACTTATAAATATCCTTCAAAGAAGTCTCTGCACCACCACCACTACCAGCAGCACCTCCTAAACCCTTATCTTTTTTAGGTTTGATAGAAGCACCACCGGGACCAAAATCAATATTCTTAAAGAGTTTGTTAGTATCAATACCGGGAGATTCCATACCGTAGTCATGCATAACATTGGCTGGCATACCGTTAGCAGGAAGACCTCTGCCTGACATGTTAGCCATATTATTAA